>FRDC01000668.1_pt1 | contig 130816 bp, 115 predicted proteins | sample 1106171 | NCBI WGS metagenome assembly FRDC01 (sample SAMEA3930566, study PRJEB13176) | freshwater metagenome | biome: Drinking water system; feature: drinking water; material: water | place: Singapore | collected 2014-12-20 | reverse complement strand
ACGCGCTACTCGTTGTGCCATACGTTGTTGCCATTTTATCCTCCATTGATTAGTTGAAAAATGATGCGCAAGGAAAAAATTGCGCGTCATCGTTTTGCGTATGTTCAAGAATTACTTTTATACGCAATTTAGATTAGCCGATTGACATACTTTTGCAATGAGTGGATCCCCTCATTTTTAGCGCTGAATACGCAAGATACGACAAGAGGTGTTCCTCTTGTTAAAGTGTCATTGAAACGCCAAAGAAGCTTAGGGGGCGGAAGAAGAAGGGAAATTGTCCGGGAAACGGAAATTTGATTTTTGCGCGCGTAACCGGAGTGCAAAATTGATCAAACTGTTAGGTCCGCTCAGATCAAGCTTGCGAGAAATATTGACTCGATGATTCTCGATAGTTTTTTTGCTGACAAACAATTTATTCGCAATTTGCGGTGTTGTTAGCCCTTCGGCAATTTTGTCCAGGATGCGGCGTTCTGCTTTTGTGAGGCTATTCAGTCTTGTCAGTGCAGCCTCGATCAACTCATCCTTTTCCGGTTGCTGTTTGCGTACTTGTATTATTTTTTCAAGCCGTGCATTGATGCTATTGATGAGCTCTTCTTTGGTGAAAGGCTTTGTAAGATAATCATCGGCACCCATATCCATACCGGTGCGAGTATCCGAGCGGGTTGATTTCGCTGTGAGAAAAATAAAGGCGGGGGGTTGTAGTTGTGGTAACTGCTTGATTTGACCGAATACATCAAAACCGTCCATGCCTGGCAGCATGATGTCGCAGATGATTATGTCGGGTGCTTGTTGCAACGCCAGATTAATGCCATCTTCGCCGGACAGTGCACTAATCACACGGAATCCATAATGCAGAATGATGTCTACAATGTTTTCACGCAGCGCTTGCTCATCTTCGATTACCAGAATGAGTGGATTATTCACTGTCAAAATTATAAGGGTAATTCGATCGTAACCGTACAACCGTTATCAACTTTGCTGTTGATGCTAATATCACCACCATGCAGCATGATCAATTTTTTTGCAATCATCAGACCCAGGCCGCTGCCAGGAAAAATTTTCGCATTCGATGCACGGAAAAAGGATTGGAACAGAAACAACTGGTCTTTTTCCGGAATACCAATGCCATAATCCTTAATTGTCATAAAATAAACATTGTTCCGGAGGTTGACAGTTAGCTCAGGGGCAGGTTTATTTAACGAATACTTAAACGCATTCGACACGACATTCCGCAAAACATTCCGCAGCAATATTTCATCCAGCTGAATGACTTGATCGGTTGCATCGAAGCGGTAATTCAGCATTCGATGACTGCCGCTGAGTTCGGTATTGGAAGCAACGAAAGTATCCATGAACTGCTTGAACGGTACTTCTTTTTTGGATAATTCAATTTTTCCTTCGTCAATTCTGCCAATATCCAGAATATTTTCCATGAGTTCGGTCATGCGGATGGTTTCTTCTGCCATGATGGTTTTTTGCCGCTGAAATAATTCTATAAATTCAGGGCTGAGCCCAGCCGATTCCATTTTAAGATCCAATAAATCGATACTCGAACGGATAGTCGCAAGCGGAGTGCGGAATTGATGTGAAGCCAGATTGACGAATTGAGTTTTGAAACGATTGAGTTCACGCTCTTTTTCCATCGCTTTTTGCAATCGCTCTTCCGCTTGCTTGATCAAAGTGATGTCATTTTCAACGGCGACATAGTTGATTAGCTGGCCGGCATCGTTGTATACCGCAGCGATATTGAGATAGAGCCAGATTTTTTCTCCGCTCTTGGTGTAGTTTAAAATTTCGCCGGAGAAAGTACCGGTGCTTTTAAGCGAATGTGCAATCGCTTGAATGGTTTCTCTGGAGGTCTCAGGTCCTTGAAGGAAAGCGGCCGGGTCGATTCCAATGACTTCTTCCGCTTTGTAGCCAAGGATTTTCTCGAAACTCTGATTAATCCAGATGATCTTTTTCTGCGGATCGGTGATCATTACGATACCGTTGGTTTTTTCAGCGACATAAGCCATGCGTTGCAATTCCAGCTCATTTCTCTTTCTGGTCGTGATATCCATGCCATAACAGATGACAAATTCCGTGTTACCGGATTTATCCAATAGGGGATATAGGGTTCGCAAGCAGGTTCGATCTACGCCATGCGAATCGCTAAATCTTTCTTCATAGGTTACTGGTTGCTTTTGTTGCATGCACGTATTCAGTTCGCTGTCGTGTTTTAATTCAGTAACTGGGACCCAATTTTTAAGATCGCTGTGCTGATCCGCAGAGAGACCACTGGCAGCTCCATGACAATCCATGGCAGCACGATTGGCGTATAGATATTGGCCTTGATGATCGAAAACCGCCAGCTCGGTAGGTAACTCGTCAAGAATACGCCGATACGGCAGTTGTTTTGCTACGGTTACATCGTTTGAAATTTTTTGAGGTGTGATGTTTTTCAAGATACCGTATAAGCCGATCAACCTGTCGTGTCGATCCAGAATCGGAAAAATAGTTGTTGTATGCCACTTGATCCTGCCATCTTGCATTCGGATCATAAAGTCTTCACTTTGCTCAATTTTTGAAGCGGTAGCCTGAGCAATCAATCTCCGCATTTTTTCTTTTTCCAGATCTTGATAATACTGCGTAGTATCCAGTAGCGTTGAACACTCAAAATTTCTATCTAATTCATAGAAATCATACAAATAGTCAGACCAGAGAACCATGTTCGTAGAGAACGAATGTGACCATTCGCCGATCTCTCCGATTTTGCTCAATAGCGATAATCTTCGCTGCTGAGAAACCAGTACATCAAAAGTTTCAAGCTGTGGTTTGTAATCTAGTCTGGAATTCATTGATCTATTCCATAAGTATGAAATTTAATATTGATAGAGATTGCCGCTAGTGGTCATTTCTCTGAAATAAAGCAGATAGCGGAATCAAGTGATTTTATAACATACTTTTTTCTTGAAGAAAAACAGTAATAAAAATATCACTTTATTGGGAGTTATGGATTGATTGTTGTTTCTTCTTTGGTAACAAGCCAATTTAAAATGAACTGGATCATTGAGATTTTAGCTGGGACACCTGCTGTGCAAATAGTTCTGACGGCGATGTTACAAAGAAAGAATAATGTAGACTGATGAAAAAATTACTTAGCGTGTAATCAGCGATTACTTGACTGCAGGTTTAATCTAGTGAAGAGCAAAAAAGTGCATTCGAGAATCACTAGCTCTCACTAAAAAAGGATTATGCAGTAGTATTAATATTCTGACCAAGGTGAGGAGGGAGGTTTGCGGCTGTTTTGTTGTCAGGAATTGCTTCAATTAAAGCAAGCGCTCCGGCTGCATTGAGGTTAATCGCTTTTTTTAAAACTGCGATACCCACGGCTTGATTACTGCTGAAGTTAGCCATTTCTGTTGCTAAATTTGCTATTCCATTAACATCCATTTTAACGCTCCTTAAATTCTCACAGTATTAGTTGTAATGATTAGCGGCATGTCGATGCAATATTTAAGTCTGGACTTGCGTGCTTTGACAGATAAAGAGTCTTAGTAAACCAGAGCCTGCTTCGGATTGCTAATCTTTCGGTAAGAATGTAGAAAAAAGGGTTTTAAAATGATCTTTCCAACCAAATCCTACTTTCAGCGGGACCATGAGCTGAATGGCAATATCCTGGTCATTTTTTCCTTCGATATAAAGCGTATATTGTCCCGGCTCAGTGAGTTTGATTGCTTGTGTGATGACGCCTGATGGATGCTGTGTCGCTGGAATAATCAGAATATCAATTTCTTTTTTTTGTTCATTAATGAGTTCGGACTTGACCAATCGTTGACCCAACAGAAAATTGCGGGCTGTTTCCGGATAGAGTAAATCGATGGAAATATTCAAGCTGGCTGGTTCCGGCACTCTTCCGCATTGTATGGGGACATAAGCGGAGCGAATGGTATCTTTGGGAATTTCGTAGTCGAGGGGCAGATAGTAGCCGGAGTAACCAATGGTCAATGTGTTTGTTTCTATCGTACAGGCGCCGCCCCGGAAACCTTTGGGGTAAGTTTCTGAGAAATCGCCTTGTGAGCTAGTGCGGTATAATGCACTAAAAGTTACGAATGCAAGGATGATTACAAGCAAAATTGTGAGTTGCGGGCGGCGAAGTAACAATTTTGACTTGGTTTGCATAGGATTTCCTTGGTTTTCAAAAAATGTCGAACTTTCAGAGCTAATTTAAGTTATGCGCTATCGGGTTGGATGCCATTCCATGCGAACAATATCATCCAGGTTGTCAGGGTGATGTAACATAACCGATCCCCAATGGATTAACAAGCACAAGCAGACTCTTGTTGAAGAGCCAACATCAGGGGAATGCCAATTTAGTCGGGTTGTTAAGTGATGGAAATTATTAAGACATTAGGATTGTTTGTTGTAACAGCGGTTGCGGAAATAATCGGCTGCTATTTGCCCTATTTATACTTGAAAGAGGGTAAGTCGTTCTGGCTGCTCCTGCCCGCCGCAGTGAGTTTATGTTTATTCGTATGGTTGCTGACACTGCACCCACAAGCCGCGGGCCGTGTGTATGCGGCCTATGGCGGGGTTTATATCAGTGTGGCATTGATGTGGTTATGGTTGATAGATGCAATCCGTCCAACCGGATCGGATTGGGTGGGTGTCGGGTTATGTTTGGCCGGTGTGATTGTCATCATGTATGGCAGGCAATTGTCCAGATATTTTTGAAGGCATGACACATTAAATATTAACGGACTGAATATTAATTTTTCAATTAATCCTTCCTCAATAGCCTTTGGTGGTTTCCGGTTTGTGCAATCCGAAAGCCGGTTTATTTTAATAGCATCCGATAATCCAGTTTCATGGTAGACATCGATTCAATTTTCTCGGCGGACGGTGCGCTTGCTCGTCAAATTTCCGGATTCCGCATGCGTCCCCAGCAGTTGGAAATGGCTCAAATTATTGCTGAGACTATTCATAACCACCAGGTTCTGGTGGCGGAAGCAGGTACCGGGACCGGGAAGACATTTGCATACCTGGTTCCTGCTTTTCTTGGCGGTGGCAAAGTGATTATCTCTACAGGAACAAAAACACTACAAGATCAATTATTTAGTCGGGATATTCCAATCGTTCGAGCAGCGCTTAAAATTCCAATAACGATTGCCTTGTTGAAGGGGCGTGCGAATTATATTTGTCTGTATCATCTGGAAAGAAGTTTGCAGGATACACAGCTCAGTTTTATTAATCGCGACGAAATTCAATATCTGCAGTTGATCGAGCGTTACGCAAGAAACAGTAAAGATGGCGACCGAAGCGGGCTTGGCGCAGTGCCGGACAACGCAGCAATCTGGCAGCAAGTCACATCGACTCGCGATAGTTGCCTCGGTTCCGAATGCCCGGATTACAAGAAGTGTTTTGTTATGGAGGCGCGGAAACAAGCACTGGCTGCTGATGTTGTGGTAGTTAACCACCACTTGTTTTTTGCGGACGTGATGCTGCGTGATGAAGGATTGTCCGAGTTGCTACCGGCTTGTAATACGGTTATTTTTGACGAAGCGCACCAATTGCCGGAAACAGCCAGTTTATTTTTTGGTGAGTCTATCAGCACCGGACAATTGCTGGATCTTGCGCGTGATGCCAAAACTGAAGCGATTCAAACTGCAGCGGATTTTGTACCCCTAACGGATGCGATCGCAACAATGGAGAAAGCTGTTCGTGATTTACGATTGACAGTCACGGCGGATAACATTCGGTTATCATTTGCAACGGTGATGCGATATGCTGATTTCGATAAAGCACTGGGTCATTTGCTCAAACAGCTGACGCAACTGGCTAGATTGCTTGAAGATCAGGCGGAGCGATCGGAAGGATTGGAAAATTGCCGGCAGCGTGCAGCCAGCCATTTGTATTTGATCGAGCGCTGGCATAATGAAATCGACATGCCAGGGTATGTGCGCTGGATCGAAGTCTACCATCAGGCGATGCAACTACACGCTACACCCCTTTCAATCGCCGAAATTTTTCAAAAGCAAATGATGAACTCATTACGGACTTGGATTTTTACTTCGGCGACACTCTCGGTTAAAAAGGATTTTTCACATTTCAATCACGAAATGGGGTTGAACGATGTTCAGACCGCGTATTGGGAGAGTCCATTTAATTTTGCCGAGCAGGCATTGCTATATGTGCCGCTCGGATTGTCGGAACCGCAACACAAATCCTATACCGATCAGGTCGTGCAAGCCGCACTGCCGGTACTACGGGCAAGCCGTGGCCGTGCTTTTTTTCTTTGCACAAGCTTACGCGCGATGCTGCGAGTGAATGAATTGTTGCAGGCATGCGCTGATTTTGATTTCCCAATTCTGTTGCAAGGGCAAGATTCGCGATCTTATATGTTAGAGCGTTTCCGAGAGTTGAAGAACGCAGTGCTCATTGGCAGTCAGTCGTTTTGGGAAGGCGTGGATGTTCGCGGCGAAGCTTTATCGTTGGTTATCATCGATAAGCTGCCTTTTGCCCCGCCGGATGATCCGGTGCTGTCTGCCCGCATTGAGAAAATTAATCGCGAGGGCCGCAATGCTTTTCTGGAATACCAATTACCCCGTGCAGTGATTAACCTTAAACAAGGAGCCGGCCGGTTAATACGAGATGAGACCGACCGCGGGGTATTGATGATCTGTGATCCCCGTCTCACAACCAAGGCTTACGGCAAGTCAATATGGCAAAGCTTGCCGCCAATGAAGCGGACTCGTGAGTTAGATGAAGTCAAACGATTCTTTGAAAGTCACTAAACATCAGCTATAAGAAATAATTGAATTATTGGCTGGTTTTCAATAGATGGTGCAATGCTCTATGCTGAAAATAAATTTCTTTCTCATGATATTTTCCATTTTTATAGGAGTGTTTGTTTTAGCTCCCGATACGTTTGCAAGGAGTGATACTCCGGTCTTAGCCAGTGACCGGGACTATCAGAAGGAACTGGCAATTGTCAAATTGAACGACATTATTAGAAATATTAAACAACAAAAGAAAGAAGTAGATGCTAAGTTGCGGTTGTTAATGAAGGCTAGAACCGAGCAGGAGAAAAACAGAATTCAGAATGAATTGAATGAATTAAGTAAGGCTATCGTTGAACAGGAGTCATCGTTTGAAATGATATTGACGGCGGGTCTGGAGCTGGAAAGAGACGATACTGAAGAACAAGAGAAGTTTGATTGGCAAAAGGACTTGCTGGAAATTGTGCAACCGATATTAAGTGAACTACGGCAATTAACGGAGAATAAGCGCAAGCTGGATAATCTCAGCAAAAAAATTGCTTTTTATACTTCACAAATTGCGGATATCGAAGAGGTTCTTAAACATATTTCAAAGGTCAATACACAGGGTTTCGAGAAAGAAGCTTTAATGGAATTTGAACGCATTGATCGAAAATGGCGGGGGCAGCTTGATAAGAGCAGACATCTGCTGGAGATCGCACGTTTGCAGTATGACGAAATGATTAAGTCGCAGTCTGCAAAGGAGGTTTCTGTCGCCGAGCATATTAAGCAATTTGCCACGGGGCGAGGTGCAACTTTGTTAATGGCGCTCGTTGCCTTTATTACGGTGTATTTTTCAATGTTACTGCTGTTGAAACTATTGGGCTGGTTGAGCAATAGAAATGAAGATCAGAAAAGGACTTATTATCAACGGGTAATTACTTTGTTTTATCATTTCTTGATGGCAGCCTTGGCTGTTGCGGCAGCATTTTATGTGCTGAGTGTGAGGAATGATCAGGTATTGATTGGTATTACGGTGTTGTTACTACTGAGTATTATTTGGTTACTGAAGAGTTCTATTCCCAGTTATGTGAACGAGCTCAGAATTCTGCTAAATACCGGATCCGTCAGGGAAGGGGAATGTATCCTATACAATGGTATTCCAATGCAGGTCGAAAGTTTGAATTATTACACCAAATTGGTGAATCCTTTATTGCCCGGTCTGGAATTACGTTTAACACTGGCGGAATTGGCGAACTATGTTTCTCGTCCTTATTCACCCGATGAGCCTTGGTTTCCCTGTCAAATCGGTGATTTTGTCATGCTCTCAGATGGAACGTATGGGATGGTAAAGTGCATTACGCTTGAGAACATCTTATTGTCTCTTTCTGATGGTACGATGCCGAGAACCTATACCGTTCCGGATTTTATTTCCGCAAATCCTAAGAATTTTTCGCATGGGTTTATCGTTGTCAGCGAATTCGGTATCGATTATAAACATCAAAGCTTATGCACTACAGAAATCCCGGATAAATTCGCAAGCGGGATCCGTGCAGGATTGCTGCAAGAAACTTATGGTCATGCTTTAAAGGATTTATCTGTGTTTTTCGCTAAAGCCAATACCTCTTCCCTGGATTATAAAATAATTGCCACTTTTGAAGGTGTGGCCGCGAAAGACTACTTTGCGATTCGGCGTGCATTACAGCGTTATGCGGTTGAAGTTTGTAATCAGCAGCAATGGATCATACCATTTACCCAAGTTGCTGTTCATACGCGGATAGATTGATTGGATGATTGATAACTGCGCCGATAAGCTGCCGCTTCATAAAAACGTATTGAACCGTTATTACCTATGAAATTAGCTACCTGGAATGTTAATTCTTTGAAGGTGCGATTACCGCACGTTATTGATTGGTTAAAAACAAATCAACCGGATATGTTATGTTTACAAGAAACAAAGCTGACCGATGAGAATTTTCCAGTTAAAGAAATCGCGGAAGCTGGCTATGAATCCATTTTTGCCGGGCAGAAAACCTACAATGGTGTAGCGATTCTTAGTAAGCAAAAGGGGCTTGAAGTAGTATCGGCTTTGCCCGATTTTGTTGACGAGCAGAAAAGAGTTATTGCTGCTACGTTCGGGGATTTACGGATTGTTTCAGTGTATGTACCCAATGGCGAGAGTGTCGGATCTGACAAATATGATTATAAAATGAGATGGCTTCCTTCCTTAACCCATTGGTTGCAGCAGGAACTCAAAGTCTATCGAAAGCTAGCACTGCTAGGAGATTTTAATATTGCGCCGGAAGATCGCGATGTACACGACCCGGAATTGTGGGAAGGCAAAGTTTTGTGCAGTCAACCGGAGCGATCTGCCTTTGGGGATTTGCTAAAGTTAGGGTTGTCCGATAGTTTCCGGCTTTTTGATCAACCGGAAAAATCGTTTACCTGGTGGGATTATCGAATGATGGCTTTCCGGTTAAATCGCGGATTGCGCATTGATCATATACTATTAAGCACCGATCTTGCACGAGACTGTGCAGCTTGTATTATTGATAAATCAACGAGAAAACTGGAACGTCCTTCCGATCATGCGCCAGTATTGGTCGAGCTTTCGTGATATGGTGCTTCCGGATTAAGGAGTATTTTTTTTCTCCGAAAGCTCATTAAGTTCTTTTTTTAGAACCTTCAGATTGTTTTCCCGGTTGTCTATTTCACTGCGTAACCGTTCTACCCGGTCCAAATATCTTTGATAATTGCGCTCGCTTCCCAAGCGGTCCGGATTGCCGTCTTTATATTCATTTTTAACTTCGCCGAGGCGTTTTTCTTCTTCAGAAATTTTGCTTTGTAGCTTTTCCTTCTGTTCTTCCAGTTTCATTGATTCTCTACGTCTAGCGATTCGATCCTCAACATCTCCGGAATTGACAGGGGGGACAACGACAATAGGAGGTAAATTAAGTTGTTTTGCATTGTTCGATGGAATGTTTGAATAGGTAACATTACCTTTTTCATCGACATGTTTATAGATCCCGGCTGGAAGCGGGAAGGAAAGAGAAATTAGCACGATAAAAAACAAGCTCTTTCTTTTCATAAATTCACCGGGCTAGTGGTTGCCAAATCTGTTCAGCTACTGCTATTTTCCAAGTTCTTTTTTTAAAGCACTAATATTCCTTTGATGTAAAAACAATTTATTTTTTAACTGAACAATTTTTTCTGCCGAATTGCTGATATCCGGCCCAATGGATATGTGATCCAGAGAACTTTGTGTATCCGCGAAAAGTTTTTCCTCCGTAACTAATTCTTTCTCTAGGATTTTCCGGCGCATTGTATCCCGGTTATTCTGGGTGGAATCTTTGATTTTTGGTAAATTTGAGGAGGTCTGCGATCTGGATTGACTGATACCATCTCTGGAATATGATGCAATCGAAATCTTTTCAGCATTTGGGATAGGACGGTTGGTAAAAGTGATATTGCCATCTTTATCAACATGTTTATAAATGGTTGATCCGGCAATGACATTGGCTGAAAGGATAATTTGCAGAAAAATCAGAAAAATAAATGTGCTGGTTTTCATATTGTGCTAGATGAAGGTTAGTAACAATTGCAACCATAGTGTCAGTTTATCAATGATTTCTTCAGTATAATGTTAAAAAAGAACTATATATCCCTCCTTTTTACAGTAAATGGTTTTCACGAAATGTGCATTCATTGTGGGGTAAATCGAAGAAATATTCAATGATTCAACCCCAGATCGGATTAAAGGCTGTAATACATATCAAACTCTACCGGATGCGTTGTGGTTCGTAACAAAATAACTTCTTCCATTTTAAGCTGAATATATGCATCAATCATGTCATTGGAAAACACTCCGCCACGGATCAGGAAATCACGATCTTTATTAAGGCATTCCAATGCTTCATCCAATGAAGCGCAAGCATTAGGCACTTTGGCGGCTTCTTCAGGCGGTAGGTCATACAGATTTTTATCCATTGGATCGCCTGGGTGTATTTTATTTTGGATGCCATCAAGCCCTGCCATCATCAGTGCGGTAAACGCTAAGTATGGGTTGGCTGTCGGATCTGGAAACCTGACTTCAATACGTCGACCTTTAGGGCTACTCGTGTGAGGGATCCGAATCGCCGCTGAACGATTACTAGCCGAATAAGCCAAATTTACAGGGGCTTCGAAACCGGCCACCAAGCGCTTGTATGAATTGGTGCTGGGATTGCAGATGGCATTTAATGCTTTGGCATGTTTCAAAATACCGCCGATATAATACAGCGCGATTTCGGATAAACCCGCATAACCATTTCCGGAAAACAAGTTTTTACCGTCTTTCCAAATGGACTGGTGTACATGCATGCCGGAACCGTTATCTCCAACGATCGGTTTGGGCATGAAAGTAGCAGTTTTGCCATAGGAATGTGCAACATTGTGTACCACATATTTCAAAATCTGGTTCCAGTCGGCGCGTTTGACCAAGCTATTAAAGCGTGTACCAATTTCACATTGTCCGGCAGTGGCAACTTCATGGTGATGTACCTCGACGCCGACGCCCATTTCTTCCAACGTAAGGCACATCGCCGAGCGGATATCCTGGAATGAATCGACCGGAGGGACAGGAAAATAGCCGCCTTTAATTGCTGGGCGATGGCCGATATTGCCACTTTCGTATTTGAGTGCGGAACTCCATGCAGCTTCTTCGGATTCGATTTTTACAGAGCATCCAGCCATATCGGTGTGCCAGCGTACCGAATCAAATATGAAAAATTCGGGTTCAGGGCCAAAGTACGCCACGTCACCAATGCCAGTCGATTTAAGATAAATTTCAGCGCGCTTTGCAAGCGAACGGGGATCCCGGTTATAACCTTTTCCATCAGCAGGCTCAACGACATCGCAAGTAAGCAGTATGGTTGGTTCGTCCATGAAAGGATCCAGATTGGCGGTATCCGGATCAGGGATTAACAACATATCGGAGGCTTGAATACTTTTCCAGCCACCGATCGAAGAGCCATCAAAAGGATGGCCGTCTTCAAATTTGTCAGCATCAAAGGTATGCGCGGGAATGGTGACGTGATGTTCTTTACCATTAGTGTCGGTAAATCGTAAATCAACAAACTTGATTTCATTGTCTTGAATCATTTTCAAAACATCAGCTACCACCATATTATTTTCTCCAGGCTTCTGTTACAAAAAATTAATGACTAAAAAACATTTAGATGGAATTATACCAGCACAGCATCATGAGTAATTTAGAACCTTGCTGGCTTCCGTTTGTAAATCGGTTCATCGGAATCAATTTCTTAAATGCCCGGATGTGCATTCTACTGTACTATTGCTGGTTAAGTCTCTACGTTTATATAATTCACGCAAATTTTTCATAGCAAACCTATGCCTTTGAATTTTTGCCAGACGGAGAGAGAAAAATATCTTCTATAAGTGAAATCTGCGTATTTATTGAAGCCACCTAAATATGTCCCAAGCGCTTAATTTGCTTAAGGAGGTTTTCGGTTTTCCGGCTTTTCGCGGGCAGCAGTCTGAAATCATTTCGCACCTTGCTCAGGGCGGTGATTGCTTGGTTTTAATGCCGACGGGTGGCGGCAAGTCGCTGTGTTATCAGATTCCAGCATTAATGCGCAATGGTGTCGCTATTGTGATATCCCCATTAATAGCCTTGATGCGCAATCAAGTCGCTGCTCTGCATGAGATTGGTGTGCGAGCCGCATTTTTGAATTCTTCACTCAGCCGGCAGGAAGCTGCGTCGATTGAGCAAAAGCTTATCGCTGGGGACTACGACTTGCTATACGTAGCGCCTGAGCGTTTGTTAAGCGCTCGATTCATGGATTTAATTTCCAATATTGATATTGCACTATTTGCAATTGACGAAGCCCATTGTGTTTCCCAGTGGGGACATGATTTTCGTCCGGAATATATGCAGTTGTCGATATTGCATGAATGTTTTCCCGAAGTTCCACGCATTGCTTTAACAGCTACAGCGGATAAGGATACTCGTAAAGACATCATTGAGCGGTTGGGATTGGGTGCGGCCAAAGTATTTATTTCCAGTTTTGATCGCCCTAATATTCGTTATCACATTGTGGATAAAACCAATCGTTATTCACAACTATTGACTTTTATTCTTACAGAGCATCCTGGTGACGCTGGGATTGTATATTGTCTGTGGCGCAAGAGGGTTGAGGAAACAGCCGCTTGGCTAACCAAGCAGGGTCTTCCCGTAGTTGCATATCATGCCGGAATGAGTACGCAGGAACGAAATAAAAGCCAAGAGAGGTTTCTGCGTGAAGAAGGCATTATTATGGTGGCCACGATTGCTTTTGGAATGGGAATAGATAAGCCAAATGTGCGTTTTGTCGCTCATCTTGATCTGCCTAAGAGCATTGAAGGTTATTATCAGGAAACCGGCCGTGCAGGGCGGGACGGATTAACTGCAAATGCTTGGATGATTTATGGATTGGGAGATGTCATTCAGCAACAGCGACTGATTGAAGATTCCGAAGCAAACCCTTCGCATAAACAGGTAGCTCTTCGAAAATTGGAAGCGATGCTTTCATTGTGTGAGACAACGACATGCCGCCGTGTGCAAATGTTAAGTTATTTTGGGGAAACAGTGGCCATGTCGGCATGTGGTAACTGTGATATCTGCTTGAACCCACCGAAAACTTTAGATGCGACGATAGATGTGCAAAAGGCATTGTCATGTGTATATCGCACAGGACAAAATTTTGGTGTGAAGCATTTAATTGATGTTCTGCGCGGTAACTTGACAAATCGCGTTATGGAGTGGCATCACGACAAGCTGAGTACATTCGGCATTGGTAAAGATCTATCGGTCAGTGCTTGGCGTTCTATTTTTCGACAGATTATTGCGCTCGGTTTTTTAAAAGTCGATAGTGCTGAGTATGGTGCTTTACGATTGACAGAGGCAAGTCGCGAAATATTAAAAGGACAACGCTCGGTTTTTTTGCATCAACGGACCAAAATAAATCAGTTAAATGAAAGCCATTCAAGCAATGATGCAAATGTTCTGGATGTGGATGAGCGTAATCTTTGGAATCAATTGCGTAACTGGCGTGCAGCAACTGCGCGAGAACACGGTGTTCCAGCATATGTAATCTTTCATGATGCAACTCTTTTGGAACTGGTGCGCTTATGTCCAAAAAATATTGATGAGTTAAGCCGGGTCACGGGAATTGGTGCTCGCAAGCTTGAAAAATATGGCTGCCATCTGATGGCAATTTTTCTTGCAAACGCTAATTCACAAACGAATAGATAAAAATTTTAAGATTTCTAGGTCAGTCACTTGGAATTTTATTAAGTTCTGTTATATACTCAAAGGCCAATAAATTATTGTTATAGATTTAGTATAAGAGGAAAAGATAATGAAAGTATCGTTTTTTGCTGTAATTTTATTAGTTTTATTAGCAGCCTGCTCAAATGCTGATATGGGTAATCCCGATCAAGTTGCTGAAGATTGCCCACATGGGGTTGATGGCAATGGCAATTGTGTCAAAGAAGGACAAGATCCACGTCCTTATGGTGGTAAAAGCAAACCTGGCCACTAATAATCATCCAAAAATTCTAATTATCTGATACATCTTTAAACCGTCCATTGTGACGGTTTTTTTATATCTATGTTCGAGAGTTATCTGATTTGCTAGCTTGCTAGTACAATGTCGCAAGATTGTTCAGGGGTATGTTTTGAGAAAATCTAAGCCTCGATCAACGCGGCTAATCCAAATCCTCTCCGTGTCTGTTACCTGTCAAGCTTTAAATATCAAAAGCATGTTTGGCATTTGTTATGTGTTATGCACAAATATATTAATAAATAAGGCGTAAATCGATAAGTGTTTCAAGATTTGTTGTCATAAATTAACCTTATGATAAGAGCATTGCTTATCTGGCTAATGATGATCTTATACAAATACCTGTGATTGTTAGATTATTGTTTTTGCAAAAGAGAGGTGCTTTTGTAGATTGCTTGAAGCAAAAATCAGGATAGGTTATCAAAAAGGAATCATCTTTTTGAGTTGGCGCTAATTTTTAGCATGATCTGTTTTGCACGTTTATGTTTTTCTTTAACTAGTGATAAATACGTGTTTGATTTGTAATAAGCACTGCTGTATTTTGTCGGATAATGACTCTTTCATTAAAGTTTCTTCTTTTGTATGTCGTTGCTTACTTTAATTATGTATTTTATCTAATTGATATTATTATATATCTTAATATGTTCCACTCGGCTAATTTTGTTTAACTAACATTGTCATCAAAAAAGGGAAAGAACTATGGTATTAGTATATTTGCGGAAGTTTTTGTTATTAAGTATAACGATCTCGGTTACTTTAGTTCTCACTGCTTGTAATAAAGAAGAGCCAACCGAAAAAAAATCCGGTCAAGCGCTTGCTCGCGTTAATGGAAAAGAGATCACAATGCTGCAACTTAACGATGAAATTAGGCGTGCTAATGTGCGTGCTGATCAATATGAGGCTGCAAGCAAGCAATTATTGGAGTCACTGATCTCCCGTCAGTTGATAGTTGATGAAGCTGTTCGAAACAAACTCGACCGTACGCCGGAAGTTATGCAAGCAAGAGAACGTGTTGTTGCTCAAGTGATAACTCAAGCGTACTTACAAGGTATTATGAGTAAAGTTGAGAAACCAACAAAAGCTGAAATCGATGATTATTTTCAGAAACATCCGGAACTCTTTACGCAACGTAAACAATTTGATTTGACGATAGCCCGGATAGCAACAAAGGATTTAAGTGAAGAGTTAAAAAAAGTGCTTGATGCGGCAAAAACACTTGATGAAGTTATTTTGTGGCTGGATAAAAATAAGGTTCAGTATGTCCGTAGTGTAGCATCACGTAGTACAACTGATCTTCCACCTCAGATGGCCACTTTATTGCAGGAGAAAAGCAAAGATACAATTTTTATTGTTAACGAACAAGAAACAAGTTCATTAATCTATGTGAATGCTGTTAAGGAAAGTCCAATTCCGCTAGCCTCTGCGGCACCGCAGATCGAAAGATTCTTGATGAATCAAAAATTTAGAGCGGCAACTGATGCCGAAATTGCTCGCCTGCGTACTGCGGCACAGGTAGAGTATCTTAATGCTAAAGATCAGAAATCAGATGACCAGAAACAAAATGTTGATAAACCAGCTGGTCCTTCATCTAGTGAATTGATACCAGATACTTTAGACGGACTTAATAATGCTGCTCCGATTTCAGAAGGAGCAATTGAGCGTGGAATTACTGGATTCAAGTAACTTTCTTGTACTTTTCTGGACTTAAAGCTGATTGGTTATGAAATAAGGATTGCAAGGAATGAAGAAAAAATTAAGTAAGTTCATTTTATGGAGTATGACTTTCATATTTCTCTGGATTGCCTGTATCAATATTACAGTAGCAAATGACTCGAGAGAGAGTGTATTGGGTCCCGGAGATTTATTAAAAATTTTTGTCTACGGTCATCCTGATATGACAACTGAGGCTAAAGTGAGCGAAACCGGTAATATCACTTTTCCGCTTCTTGGCGAGATTCTTGTTGATGGATTAACACCTTCTGCAGCAGAAAAAAAGATAGCTAATCTGCTTGAGAGTAGAGATATTCTGAGAAAACCACAGATAAATATTTTTACTGCGACGTTACAAAGTCAAATGGTTTCTGTTCTTGGCTATGTTCGAAACCAAGGGCGCTATCCTATTGATGGGAAGCGTAGTTTAACTGAAATTCTAGCAATGGCAGGTGGGATAATGCCAGAAGGCGGCGATCTGATTACGTTGATTCGATCTGATGGAAATCAATTCTCCAAAGAAGTAATTGATGTATCGGAAATGGTACGTTCCGGAGACCTGTCACGTGATGTGCATGTAAGAAGCGATGATCTGGTATATGTTGAAAGAGCAAATCGATTTTATATCTATGGCGAAGTTCAACGTGCAGGGACGTACAGACTTGAACGGAATATGACGGTTATTCAAGCTTTATCCGTAGCTGGTGGATTGAATCCTCGAGGTACCGAGCGTGGCTTGAGAGTTCAGAGGCGTGATTCTGATGGGAATCTGAGAGTATTATCTGTGAAATCCAGTGATTTAGTTGAACCTGATGATGTTATTTATATCAAAGAAAGTTTGTTTTAATGATGAGTACTCTATACCAGCTTTGAGGTTTTTCTAAGGACTCCTCTTTTCTCTAAGTAGTAATTAACTGAATTGGAATAAAATTTAATTCTATGGATTTCTCTCGATTCTTTTTTATCGTATTAGCAAGGTATAAACTCATTTTGCTCACTCTTGTTGTAACGATTGCGACGACTTTGATCGTGAGCTTAAATCTGCCTAAAAGTTACAAATCATCTGCAACCTTGTTACTTACGTATAAAGGGATTGATCCCGTTACTGGCTCGGTGATTCCTGCGCATCTCAATCCGAGTTTTATGGCTACTCAAATTGATGTTATCAAAAGTTCCAGGACTGCGATCATGGTGATAGATCAGCTTAGACTGGATCAAAGTGAAGCTGTAAGAAAACAACATGAAGATAGTAATAGTGAATTGAGTTTGCGCGATTGGCTGGCTAATTTTCTGCTTAGAAATGTTGATGTTGAAACTTCGCGAGACAGCAGCGTGATTGGTATTGGTTATAAAGGTCCTGATCCGATGTTCGCTGCTGCAATGGCAAACGCTTTTGCTAATGCTTATCAAGAGATTAGTATTCGCCTCACAGTTGAGCCTTCGCAAAAAGCAGCAACTTATTTTACAGATCAACTGAATGTGTTGCGTGAAAGATTAGAAGTAGCGCAAAAAAAACTTACTGAATACCAGCAGGAAATGGGAATTATAGATGTGGATTATCGTCTTGATGTCGAAACAAAGCGACTTGATGAGCTTTCTCGTCAACTAATTTTCGCTCAAGCGGAGCTGATGGGGGCGGTTTCTGAAGGAGAAAGCAATGTTACTGGAGAAAGTACGAGCATTGCAAAAAATGCAATGATTAATAATTTAAAGCTCAGCTTGGTTCAAGCTGAGACTAAATTCTCGGAAATTTCCCAGAGAATTGGGAGTAATCATCCCCTGTATGCAGCTGCAAAGGCTGATGTTGATAAATTAAGAGCGGAGTTAAGCAGGTACATAAGAGCAACTAAAAATACAGCGATTAACCAAGAAAGCGAAGTTCGTGCAGCACTTGAAGAGCAGAAAGCGAAAGTCTTAACGCTAAACCGCTCAAGGAATGAGCTTTTACTTTTAGCTAGAGAAGTTGAGGGGGCACAGCAAGCCTATAATACTGCGATGCAACGTTTGAATCAAACTAGTCTGGAGGGTCAAGCAAATCTCTCAACCGTATCGATACTTGATACAGCTAAAGTACCGGAGCGCCCAGATAGTCCAAAGGTATTTCTTAATACAATTTTATCTGTAATTTTGGGTGCTCTCCTGGGGCTGGGAGCGGGACTGCTTGTAGAAATGGTTGATCGGCGTGTACGCTCAGCGGAAGACTTAATCGATATACTCCAAGTTCCTGTTCTAGGAGTAATTAAGAGAGGAACCCCGAAACCCAAACGCTTACAGATAGCTTGGCCACGTTTATTAAGAAAAGGTTCGGCTTGAGCTTGAGCTAAAAATAGGATTAATAATGAGTATTCCAAATTCTTCAGAAAAAGAGAAATTTAATATTAAAGGCTCAATTGATTCTAACATGACATCCCTTCGTAAATTTAGTATAGGACATATCTTGCTGGATATGGGCAAGATCACGCCCGCCGAAGCAGAACGCGTTTTACGTTTGCAGAAGGAGAGCGGCCTGCGTTTTGGTGACGCGGCGCTGAAACTAGGGCTTATTACTGAAGAAGATATTCAGTTAGTGCTCGCTCAGCAATTTGATTATCCTTATTTATTGCCAGGTCAAGGGAATCATCCTCCAGAGTTGGTAGTTGCATATCAACCATTTGGAGCTCAAGTAGAAGTATTTCGTGCTGTCCGTAGCCAATTAATGCTGCGCTGGTTTACTACAGGACATAAGGCATTAGCCATAGTTAGTTATAATCCTGGCGATGGTGTGAGTCTATTTGCGGCGAATCTGGCGATAGTATTTTCGCAACTTGGGGAGCGTACATTGCTCATCGATTCAAATTTGCGCTATCCTCAACAACATGAAATTTTTAATATTAAAAATAAGCAAGGGTTATCAGATGTATTAGCCGGTCGAATTGGAATTTCTGAAGTGATTGCGAGAATTGACGCATTTATTGATCTCTCGGTTTTGCCGGCCGGTACACCCCCCCCTAATCCTCTGGAACTACTTAACCGTTCATCATTTGACAATATAAACGAACAATTGGCCAATCAATTCGATATTATCCTATATGACACGGTAGCCTTTTCAAATGGCACGGATGCGCTTGCGATAGCGGCCCGTACCGATGGTGTTTTAATTGTAGCAAGTAAAAACAATACTCGTTTAAATGATATTAATATCATAAATGAGCAGCTTAAAAGAATTGGAACTGAAGTGATTGGTTCAATTTTAATTGATTGATTATTACGATAGCTATTAAATCCATGCTTACTATTCCACTCAAGTCTCATGCTTACAAACACATATTAATTGATTGGGGGCCGGTTCTGTTGGGGGTGTTAACTTTATACTTGCCAACAGTATTTGATCTCTTTAATGGTATCTGGGCCAGTGAGGAGCAAGCACATGGACCAATCATTTTGTTACTTTCACTCTGGCTTATCTACCGCAAGTGGCCAGAAATGATGATTAAAAGTGAAGGAAGATCGCCATCATTTTTTTGGGGGTGGCTAATTTTTCTTTTTGCACTATCAATTTATATTATTGGACGATCTCAGCAGATATTGATATTCGAAATGGGATCATTCATTGTATCAATTACCGGAATCCTGCTGCTTAAGCGAGGAGTAAGCGCCCTCAAGGTAATGTGGTTTCCAATTTTCTTTCTGTTATTTATGATTCCGCTGCCTGGTACAGTCGTAAGCTTGCTAACTATGCCGATGAAGATGGCAGTTTCATATGTTGCGGAGAACATTTTGTTTTGGGCTGACTATCCAATAGCGCGTAATGGTGTGATATTGCAGATTGGTCAATATCAATTACTTGTGGCTGATGCTTGTGCCGGTTTGCAAACGTTATTGACTTTAGAGGCGCTGGGATTATTTTATTTAAATTTAGTGCAACATACCTCTTTTTTTAGGAATGTAGCATTGGCAATTCTGATTATACCGATTTCTTTTACAGCGAATGTGATACGTGTAATCGTACTTACTTTAATTACTTATCACTATGGAGATGCAGCAGGGCAAGGCTTCTTGCATGGATTTGCTGGGATGGTTTTATTTATAAGTGCCCTAATACTGATATTGGGAGTCGATTCACTGCTTCAATTATTTGTAAAAACACAACCTGCAAATGTTTTACAAACTGCAAGTAAATAACTTTTCAAACTGTGCATTGAACTATGATAGGGCTAAAAGGGAGAATTGAATGAGAAAATCCTTAATTACTAGTTTCATGTTGGGAGTCTTGATGATAGTGTCTGCTGCATTAACAATGGCATTAACTCCTACAAAAAAGATCGCGGATCAGCAAGATAGATTTGACTTGGAAGTAATGGTACCTGTGAAATTTGGTAATTGGAAAATTGATGACTCAATTATACCCCTGCAAGTAGACGCAGATACTCAAGCGAAGCTTGACAAAATATATAATCAGACATTGTCGAGAACTTATGTGAATTCGTATGGCGAAAGAATAATGTTATCAATTGCATATGGCGGTGATCAAAGTGATAATCTCGCAGTGCATAAACCTGAGGTGTGCTATTACGCTCAAGGATTTGAGATAATGAAAATTTATGCTGATGAATTGCTTACTCAATATGGGAAATTTCCCATAAAACGTTTAATGGCTGTTAAAGGTAATCGCAATGAGCCTATTACCTATTGGGTAACTATCGGAAATAAAGCAGTATTGCCTGGAATCGAAGAAAAATTACAACAACTTCGTTACGGGTTGACAGGTAATGTACCGGATGGAATGCTGGTCAGAGTTTCAACTATTGATACTGATAAAGAAAAAGCTTATCAGCTTCAAAACTTATTTATTCAAGACTTATTGTCAACGATTGCGGATGGGGAGCGTACCCGATTAATAGGAAGCTTCGGTGTATAAACAAGCTTCTCTGAATAAAACGAGCACATCGGCGGATTTCGGTAATAAGAAGGTATTTTATGTCATTGCATTAGCAAGTGTGCTATTAGCGATTTTGTTTGGCTTGTTTGCCGTAACGGCAAATCCAATTATTATAAGCCTTGCAGTTGCACTTGTTGGCGGTTCTTTTCTTTTGACAAAACCGATCTGGATGGTCTGGTTGCTTTTAGGGTCTGGTTTATTAGTAGTAGGGATGCTACCGCTATATTTAGATTTTCTTGCATCTAAAGCAGCGTGGGGAGTTTCAATTCTTGGTTTTATCCTTTTATTTATGGCGATTTTTAGAATCGCTACTTTTCCAAAAGCCGTAAAAGCTACTCCGGCTTTTGTTTGGCTTGCTTTCTTTTTCTTAATCTACGCTATCTTGAATTCATTGCTTCAATGGCATACGGCATTTGAGTTTTTAGGCGGGATTAAGCGCTACTTTCAAATGTACGGGCTTCTCTTTATCTTGTGTTGGTATGACTTTGATGAGGAAGATATTCATCGATGGAAAGTGTTTATTCTGTTAGTCGCCATATTGCAGTTGCCTACAGCAGTATACGAGCTATTGGTTTTTGTTCCTGCACTAGTTGGAACTTGGGGGGTAGCGGCTGTTGATATGGTAGCAGGAACCTTTGGCTCAAAAAAAGAGGGGGGCGGAAATAACGCAGAAATGTGTCTTTTCTTGATTATTATGATGGCTTTCTTGCTCGCAAGGCATAAAGAGAAAATTTTGTCATCTAAATGGCTTGTTATATTCCTTTCTATCCTAATACCACCGTTGTTCCTCGGTGAAACTAAAGCGGTTATTGTGATGCTGCCGCTGATGTTTTTAGTGCTTTATCGACATGAGATTTTCACTCGCTTCCATTATTGGTTGATTGGTTTTATTTCTGCAATATTACTTGCTGTGGCTATTGGTTATTATTATCTTAGTTTGAGTCCAAAGCCAGTTGATCAACAGCTGACGGAAATCATTGAGTATAACTTTCAGAGCAAAGGGTACGGCGGACAGTATCTGAATCGTACAACTGTGCTTACATTCTGGGCTGAGAAACAAGGGATCCATGATCCGGTTTCTTTTATATTTGGGAATGGCGTTGGTAGCTCACATGCGCCTACTCGTGGTCATCTAACAAAAATTTATCCTGCATATGGTATCGGATTAACTGCGGTGTCAACAATACTTTGGGATCTTGGGATAGTAGGTTTTAGCTTGTTTGTGTCTATATTTGTCTTTACTTGGATCAGTGCTAGGAAAATAATGAGGGAATCAAACATACCCTCGGTGAAAGCAGATGCTATCGCAATTCAAGCGGCCCTTGTATTGTTCGCATTTCATATTTTTTATCGTGACTCATTGCTTGACTCGCCGGCTATACAAATTGTATTTGCTGGATTACTTGGTTATTGGGCTTGGGTACACCGTAAGCATTTTTCTTCTTCTGTTCATGGTGAAAGTGAGAGTCGATATATGAAGCTTCCTGGAGGAGGTATCTCATGATCAAAATATCTGGTTTATTTGTGATGAATTAAAATCTAAGTTTTTTCATCAGACCAATGATTCAAAAAATAGCCCGCAAATCTAGCTTCGATTGTGACAGGGTGGAATGGCTGAACTAGAGTTCAAAATTTGATGAATCGCATAGCGTAATATCCTGTCTTTTAGAAAAAATATTTATTTTGTTAAGGTACCGGCTTGATCTAAATAGGATCTAAGAGTAATCAAGCGAGAATGGAGTAATGTATTGGATATTAAAGAGGTCATTGAACGTGGATATTGTATTGGCTGCGGTGTTTGTCGGGCGGTTGATCAGAACATTGGCGTAAATCTGAACAGTTTTGGTGAATATATCGCCGATCTGAAGAATTCTAGCTTTGATAAAATTGCAGAAGCTTCTAATGTTTGCCCTTTTGCTGACAACCAAAATGAGACAGAGATATCGGATGAAATTTTTTCTGAACAATCTCAACATGAGGCGATTGGCCGTTACTTGGGTTTATTTGCCGGGTATTCAATCGATGATAGGAGTGTTGGATCGTCTGGAGGGATAATAACATATATTATCAATGAATTATTTGAAACAAGAAAAATTGACTATGCCATTCTTGTTCGATCTCATGTGGCTGATAACATTAGGAATATTGATTTTTCTTTTGATGTAATATCTTCAAAACTTGATGTCAGGTCAGGTTCTACCTCTTTTTATTATCCTGTTACGTACTCGAAAGTCTTGGAATTTATCGCAAGGAATCCAGGTCGATATGCAATGACGGGTATCCCATGTTTTCATAAAGCAATTCGTTTGCTAAAAAAACAGAATCCACTCTATCGTGATCGTATTAAATATCAGTTAGGTTTGGTTTGTGGTCAGTTGAAAAGTGCGCTTTATTTTGAATATTTACTTCGTCGTGCCGAAGTACCGACTGGGAAGGTTGAATCAGCTTGTTTTAGAAGAAAAGATTCTAATGGTCGAGCAGATGAATATTTTTTTGAAACAGTCGTACGAGACACAAATGAAAAAAAACATATTTACCGAGTAAGCAATAGAAAAATTGGATTAAATTGGGGGATGGGCTTATTTAAACCAAAGGCATGCGATTATTGTGATGATGTTTTTGCTGAAACAGCTGATATTGCCGTGATGGATGGATGGTTACCCCAATTCATTAATGATGGAAGAGGCACTAGCTTAATGGTTATTCGCGATAAGTATTTGTATGACATGATGATCGATGGTAATAATAAGGGCAGGTTGTATCTGCAGTCAATTGCGGTTGAGGAGATTGTTAAATCTCAACAAGGTGGATTGAATCATCGGAGAAAAGGTTTAGCTTACCGTCTCTATATGACTAAGGAGCCTACTCCTTCTAAGCGTATAAAACCATCATCAGATTTTCCGCTGCTATTTAAAGTGGAACAGATTCTTAGAGTCATTCTGCGAAATGCTAGCAGACGAGCGATGGTTTCACAGAGTAAATTGGGATCCGGTTTATTTATTTTCAACCTGATAATGTTACCGTTGTTTGTTACTTATCGGTTTTTGCATCAAATTCGACGTTTGGTGAAATCGACCCTCTGAAGAAGCTATGCGCTAAATTTAATCCAGCAGCATGAGTTTTGGCTATTAACAAGAGCGCAGTATCCTATTCTATTAAAATTTTTCTATGAGATTTCTTTTTTCTGATTATTAATTGGTAATAAATAAACCCTAAACCTTATAGTTCATTTGGAACCGGAATGATAAATAGATATTATTTTCTAGGCCACGAAACTTTATCAAATCGTGGGTGTGAAGCGTTAATTAGAGGAATCTCAAGTATTATCTTTGAGCGGTTACCTGATGCGGAATTTCTTGTGCCAAGCTTTAATATTCAAGGCGATAAGAAGCAATGGATTCTCGATAATTACAATCGAATAAGTTTTGTATCAGCTTATAAGTTACCTCTCTATACAAGAATTTGGGGAAGGTTGGATAGAGCAGTTCCTAAACTAAGTCGCTTATGCTTCCCTTCCCCTCCGATACCAAAAGATATTCGACGGCAGTTGGGAGACACAACAGCTGGTATTTTGACGGGTGGTGATGTTATTTCTTTAGAATATGGGATCCCTGCACTTTTAAAGTTTTTAGGGCAAGCCGAGAGTTACATGATCGGAGGTCGTCCAGTAATCCTATGGGCTGCTTCAGTTGGGCCATTTAATTCTCAGCCGGATGTTGAGAAATATGTTGTGAAGAAGCTGGCAGCATTTTCTGGAATTTCTGTACGTGAAACATCAAGTTATACTTATTTAAAACAACTTGGGTTTGATAATGTAAAACTGGTTGCTGATCCAGCCTTTGTAATGATGCCGGATCCTTGGGATGCATCTTTTGTCATGCCCAAAGATATCGGTGAAGGGATATTGGGATTTAACATTAGTCCACTAATAAAAAATTTTCGTGGTAATAAGTCTCATGTTTTGGAAATGGAGAAAGCCGTAGTCGAGTTTTTGCAAGATGTGATTAAGCGTACCAACCTTTCGATTGTACTAATACCCCATGTAGATAGTATCGATGGCAGCGATTGGAACAGTGACTACTGCTATATGTTGCAATTAATGAAACAAATAGATCTGTCAGAAGATGTGATAGCAGCCCGGGTGAGTCTTGCACCGCGCAATATGAACGCGGTACAAACTAAATTCTTGATCTCACAATGCAGATTCTTCATTGGTGCTCGGACTCATGCCACAATTGCTGCTTGGTCCACACAGGTGCCTACCGTTTCAATTTCTTATAGTGTCAAGGCACTCGGTTTAAATACCGATTTGTTTGGAGATCTAAGCTATGTTTTGGAAACTCCCCGGATTTCAAGGAATACCCTATGGGAATCATTGGAAAAATTGCGAGCTGATGAAAAGAATATAAGAAATCTGCTGCAACACAGAATTCCTCAGTGGCAGCAACGAGCGCGAGAAGCGATCGATCAAGTTCTATAGATGGTTCATTAAAGGATTGCAGATCACTTGCAGATGAAGTGTTAATTGAAAGGAGTAATGCTTGCGGCTTGCTTAATTGGTTTGGTCGTGGCAGCTTTTCGCTTATTTTGCAGTTATTTTTTATTGATGACGAAGATTTTTTCTATGTGACTTGAGATTAGCTATAAGAAATAAGATTAAAGCTACAAAAAGTAAGGGCCTGTTTGTCTAGTTAATCAAACTTTACTAAAAATTAAGATGAAAATTCTGATTGTAAGATTGAACTGGTAAGAATGGTATAAAGGATTTATGAGAATTTCTGGCCTAAAGAATGTGATTGATGGAAATAATGTTACCCTCTCAGTAATTGTTGACAGCGAAAAGTTGGGTAATAACGAACTCTGGTTTTCCGTTCCTGATAAATATGCTCATGGGTTATGTGAAACCAGATTGGATGGTTTCTTAGTGGGTATGCTATTTCCTGCTATGCGGTACGGAGAAAATATTTATGTAGAGGGTTGCGTTTCCGCGCAGTTACTCTTTAATCTAAATCAATATGTAATTCCGATGCTGATGGCATTTCTTCCCGCATGTAAGCGGATAAAGATAACTGCAGCTGAAACCAATTCGGATCGGTTTGATTGCTCAGGAGTTGGTACTGGTTTCTCTGGTGGTGTTGATTCATTCTGTACTTTTTATGATCATTATGAACTGGAACAGAAAACTGAAAATCGAATCAATAGCTTAATTTTTCTTAACGTTGGCTCAAATGGTCCGGGACGTTCGGATGAGGAGCTGGCGTACGCGCGAAAAAAATTTCATAGTCGTTATGAATACTTAACTAAATTTCCAGAAGAGCTTGGCTTAGATTTTATTCCTATAGATTCGAATTTGCATTCTTTTCATCCCTGGGGGCACCAATTAACGCATTCATTGACTACAGTATCTGCTGTCTTGATTATGCAAAACATGTACCGGAAATATTTTTATGCCTCAGGCGGATTATCTTATCTTGAATTGTTCAAATATTATAATTTTTTATTGAAGATTGATACTGCACTGATTGATCCAATGTTGCTGCCTTTGTTGTCAACAGAATCACTGAACTTCATTTCTGATGGTGCTCAATATACACGTACTGAAAAGATTCTTCGTATCGTTGACTATGAGCCTGTGCAACGTTATTTAAACGTGTGTGTTCACGATAGAGAATCTCATGAGAATTGTTCGGAATGCAGTAAATGTTGTCGGACACTGATGACTCTTAATTCCATTGGTAAGCTTGAAGATTTTTCAAATCTATTTGACATTCAGAAATACAAAAGACATGTAGAATTTTTGTATGTTTGCCAGCAGGTAGTACTACAGAATAAAGACCCATTTGCAAGAAATAGTATTGAGTTAGCAAGAAAGCACAACATCAGACTCCCTTCATTCGTGGTTAGTTTTCTCTTAGTATCATTGATCAGTTTAGGTAGAACTTGGATTCCTCGAACCGTTTTCTCCAAGATTAAATCATTGATAAAACAATATTAGGCGATTACATTGAGTGTAATCAAACAGATTGTGCGTAATACCTTAAGCGGATGGCTTGCTGTCGGGATTCGCGGCGCGCTTGCACTTATTATTGTGCCATTCCTACTTAATCATTTGGGGAAAGAAGGATTCGGGTTAATTGGCATATTGGGCGTAATTGTCAGTATGGCTGCTGTAGCAGACTTAGGATTACGAGGCGCGCTTGGACGGGAGTTAGCCGAACAACTTGCACGCAATGATCTGAAAATCTACAGTGAATTGGCAAGTACTGCATTGGTTCTTTATTTTTGTCTTGCTTGTGTTCTTGGGTTTGCTGGTTGGTTGCTTGCACCATGGGTTGTCGAAGTCTTAAAAGTCTCTGAAGCAATGTATGAAGATGCAGTTAGTTCGATTCGTATTTACGGAATCCTGTCTATTATTCTTTCCTTTATAACGCCTGTTTTTTCTGCTGCGCTTTCGAGCTTTCACCGGTTTGATCTTATCAACTCGGTGCAATTGATCGTCGGAATTATCTCCAGCGTTACACTATTTGTCGTAATTCCGGTTGTTGAAAATCCACTTTATGGGTGGGTCGGTGTTATGCTGGTATCAGAGTTATCTATATTATTTCTGTCAATAATTTTCTTCCGGAAATTTTGTAACGGTGCAGAGATTGGGCTGAGTTATTTAAATATTAAGCGACTGATTCCATTGTTTCATCTTGGAGGATATTTGTATGTAATTCAACTTGCTCAAACTCTTACAAATACAGCGAACTCTATTGTTTTATCTTTTTTTCTTGGACCTATAAGCGTTGCTTTGTATCAACCTGCTTCAAAGTTATCAGCAATGTTTAATCCGATAGTCATGACTCTTGCAGAACAACTTTTTCCGTTAACTACGAAATTTCATACAACAGAAAATAAAGAAAAACTGCAAGAAACTTTTTTGTGGGGTACAAAATATACTTTACTATTGGGCGGCTTTGTATCCGTAAATATTTTTATTTTTTCTGAGCCATTGGCGCGGCTGTGGCTTTATGATTCCTTAGGAGATGATTATCTTGTCGTTGTACAAGTCATGAAAATATTTGCCATTGTTGATTTGATGACATATGCCGCGGGAACGCAATGGCCAGTTCTTCTTGGGATGAAGAAATTGAGGTATTTATCTATCTTACTTGTAGTTACAGCGATTCTGAATATCCTAGTATCGATTTTCTTTGTTGGTTTCACTGCAGTTGGGGTTGCAGGTGTGCTGTATGGTACAATTATCAGTAAATTCATTAGGATAATTCTATTGACATTACATGTCTTAGAACTACTGAAAGTGCGGTTCTTTGTTTTTTTTCGATTTTCAATTCTTGGCCCACTAAGTTGTTTATTTTTCTCAGCACTGTGTGCATGGATTTTAATTAATAATTATTCGTGTGATACATGGATTGATTTAATGTCAATGGTTGCAGCAACGACTACAGTGTGGCTTTTCTGTTTTTGGTTCATTGGATTGAATTTCAATGAACGTAGCCATATAGTTGCTGCCATTAAAAAAATTCGCGGTAAATCCGGTTCTAAACCACAAAATCCAGTTTGATAAGTAGTTTAATTCACCAAGTAATAAGATGTATGGCTGATGGAGCGCAAGAAACAAGTTATATCCATGCGATAAGTGGGCTCTTGAGTACCACCGATACTACAGCAGACAATTTTAGCCTTTTCCTAAATCTTCCTGAGATTCTTGAGAGATGCTATCACTATTAGATAGATGGAAGACTTAGTTAATCTATATCATAATCTCGTTTTGCTAAAATATTATTTTTAATAAGAAGATAAATTTCTATAATGTGTGGAATTGCCGGTATTGCAGGATCTCTCACCCAATCTTTCGATTTTAGTGGCGCATTGCGCAATATGTCGGCAGTAATCAGTCATCGGGGGCCGGATGATGATGGATTTCTTGAAACGGTCACTCGGGATAATCGCTATCGAATTGGTTTGGCGCATCGACGCTTATCGATTATCGATCTCTCTACGGGACATCAACCCATTGGCAACGAAGATGGTAGTATCCAGATTATATTTAACGGTGAAATATACAACTTTCATTCGCTACGTGATGAACTGATTGCCTGTGGTCACCGATTCGCAACTGCCTCCGATACTGAAACTATCGTGCATGCTTATGAGCAGTGGGGGGAACGCTGTGTGGAATATTTTCGTGGCATGTTCGCTTTTGCCATCTGGGATGCGCGTCATGAACGACTTTTTTTAGCACGAGACCGATTTGGCAAAAAACCGCTGTTTTTATATGAAGCAAATGGCATCTTATTGTTTGCTTCTGAAATTAAATCTCTGCTGACATTTCCCGGTGTTGATGTAGAGGTTGAGCCAGTGGCGGTATGGGATTACTTGATGTATCGCTATGTGCCTGCGCCTAATACATTATTCCGGGGTATTCGTAAGTTAATGCCGGGTTGCTATGCGGTTTGGGAAAAGGGTAATTTGATCGAGCGGCAATATTATCAGCCGCCTGATCAGCAAGTGTATTCCGGAACGCCTTTACCTGCAGATCCTGTAGGGGCATTTCTTGATAAACTCGATGAAGCGGTGAATATCCGGATGATTTCGGATGTGCCATTTGGTGCTTTTTTGTCGGGAGGCATTGATTCATCCGCAGTCGTAGGACTCATGTCGCGGCATTCGACGCAGCCCATCAAGACTTTCTCGGTAGGATTCTCGGAATCAAAATATAGCGAATTGGCATACGCCAGAACGATTGCCGATCAATTTAAGACGGAGCATCATGAGTTGGTTGTTTCGCAAGAACATCTTATTGAACATCTACCTGCATTGGTTCGCTTTCGTGATGCGCCCGTAGCCGAGCCTTCAGATATACCCATTTACTTATTGGCAAAGGAGGCAAGGCAAACGGTCAAAATGGTGTTGACGGGAGAAGGTGCTGATGAATTTTTGGGCGGATATCCCAAACATGTTTATGAACGCTATGTAGCATGGTATCAACTAATACCTGGATTTGCTCGTCATAATATTCTGGAGTCCCTGATTTAAGCGCTTCCCTATCGGTTCCGGCGTGCCAAGACCGCAATCGTAAATTTGGGGTTAGAACGTTTTGAAGAACGGATGCCTCGCTGGTTTGGTGCGTTATCCGAGACTGAAAGAGATGACTTGGTTGCGATGCCGCGCCCCCATGTCCTTTCAAACAGTGTTCAGTTTAACTCTTCACCTGAGAATAGCGCGATGCGGCGCATCTTGTATTTTAATCAAACCAGCTGGCTGCCTGACAATTTATTGGAGCGCGGTGATCGGATGACAATGGCAGCTTCTTTGGAAGCACGAATGCCTTTTATGGATCATGAACTAGCTGCCTTTGTATCAAGTTTGCCCGACAATTTTCGTGTTCGTGGCAAGATAACAAAATGGATATTGCGCGAGGCGATGAAGCGGCTGCTACCGCCAACGATTTTGGAGCGTCCCAAAGTGGGATTTCGTGTGCCAGTTAATGAATGGTTTCAAGGACCTATGCGTGATTATCTCTATGAGCATTTAACAGGCACAGCATCGATTACTCGAACTTATTATCAAAAAAATAAACTTGAAAAAGTTCTAGCGGATCATGTCGCAGGTCGCCAAAACCACGAAAAGCTGCTGTGGAGTTTGCTTAATCTTGAAATCTGGCATCGCCAGTATCTGAAATAATAGTAATCATATATTTGAGAGATAATTTTTATGGTTCCGAGATAATATTTTTATATATATATTAATAACTGTCTAGCTAATATGAATAATCTGTCTTGGAAATTCAATCGATTGCGCACGATGGGGGTGTCTGAAATTGGTTATCGATTACTCCAAGCTGTTCAGTTAAGACTTGAGTTGCTCTTGCGTGAGGGTGCTAAAAAATATTCACTTCCATCTCCAAAACTTTCTACTTTTGGCAGACCTTGGATAAATACGCTACCAAACCAATTCGATGTCAGATTATATTGCGATGCGGCAGATCGTGTATTAGCAGGATATTTTGATGTTTTTGCGCTGAAAGGCGCAAAACTTGGTTTCCCGCCACGATGGAATCGTGATCCTAAAACTGGTACTGAGGCGCCACTGGTTTTTGGTAAAACACTCGATTACCGTGATGAACGTATTGTGGGGGATATTAAATATCTTTGGGAGCCTAACCGGCATTTACATTTAACAACCTTGGCGCAGGCTTACCATTTAAGTGGTGACAAGCGCTATGCAGAAGGTGTGCAAACATTTCTGGAGTCGTGGTTTGATCAATGTCCTTATCCGTTGGGTGTGAATTGGACGAGTTCATTGGAGTTAGCGATAAGGCTGGTGAATTGGTCTTTTACTTGGCATTTGCTGGGCGGCAGCTCAAGTTACCTTTTTACATCAGAAGAAGGTCAACGATTTCAGCGCCGATGGTTAGATAGCGTTTTTCAACATTGCCAGTTTATTGCTGGATTTCTGTCACGTCATTCTTCTGCAAACAATCACTTGTATGGTGAATTAATGGGATTGTTTGTGGCGGCTGTCACTTGGCCTTGCTGGCGCGAAAGTGAGCAATGGAAAACGCAAGCTTATAAAGAATTGGAAACGGAGACACTCAAACAAAATGCATCCGACGGTGTGAATCGCGAACAAGCAGTCTATTATCAGCATGAAGTGACCGATATGATGTTGATTTGTTGGTTAACTGCACGTGCTAACGGTGTCGGATTTTCCCGGAACTTTTCTTCAAGATTAGAAAAAATGCTTGAATTTATTGCATCGATCATGGATCTCTCCGGTACCGTACCGATGATCGGAGATGCAGATGGCGCTTTAATGGTGCATTGGAGTCAAGAATCTGACTGGGATGTTTATCGTTCGCTACTGGCGACTGGTGCTTATATATACAATCGCTCCGATTTTAAAATGAAAGCCAATCATTTCGATGATAAAAGCCGTTGGTTATTAGGCGATGAAGCAAAATTGCAATTTGATTCGATTGACACAAATGACATTCAAGCTAAACCTCGCCAGGAATTCAGAGAGGGTGGCTACTTCGTGATGGGAGACAATTTTAATGCGGATGGGGAAGTTCGCCTCGTGGCAGATGCCGGGCCGCTGGGTTATCTGTCCATTGCCGCTCACGGGCATGCGGATGCTTTGTCTTTTACGTTATCGGTTGCAGGCAATGAGTTGCTAATTGATCCCGGCACCTACGCGTTTCATACCCAGAAAAAATGGCGGGATTATTTTAGAGGGACTTCTGCACATAATACGGTCAGAGTCGATGGAATGGATCAATCAGAATCTGGCGGTAATTTTATGTGGCTACGTAAAGCGAATGTTTCTTGTGAATCCTGGGAAAGCAATGAAGTTAAAGATTGTCTGGTTGCCAGTCATGATGGTTATATTAGACTGAGAGATCCTATAATTCATCGCCGCAAAATTGAATTTCTAAAAAAAGAAAGCACGATTGTGGTCGAAGATACTTTGGAATGCTCCGGTACGCACGATATCGAATTGAATTGGCATTTCTCCGAAGCATGTAAAGTGGTCGTAGAACACGATCGAATCGTGGCAACAGTTGCGAATGTACGTGTCGACATGACCCTGTCGCCTGGTAACGCTCAACCGGAATTAGTGTGTGGTGATGATCAATTGCCGCTTGGTTGGGTTTCACGCAGATTTGATGAAAAAGTGCCTGCACCAACCGTTACTTGGCGCGAGAAAATTACCGGGACAGCTCGAAGATCAACGATTCTCAAAATATCATCAGGTTAAAATGCATGAATTGGTTTGAGCAAGTTGTAAAAAGATTCTGATCAACAATTTGAAGGAGTCACATGAAAATAAGTATTTTTGGTTTGGGTTACGTGGGTACCGTATCTGCCGGTTGTTTAGCTACGGATGGTCATTTTGTGATCGGTGTCGATCCGAACAAAACAAAAGTTGATCTGATCAATCAAGGTACTTCACCGATTGTTGAGAAAGATATCGGAGAAATGATTGCCGCAGCTGTGAAAAACAATCAATTACGAGCGACTCTTGATGTACGTGATGCGGTGATGAATTCGAATATTTCTTTGGTGTGCGTCGGAACACCCTCGCAACTGAACGGTAACTTGGATTTAAGCCATGTGCGTAAGGTATGCGAACAAATCGGAGCTGCTCTTAAAGATAAAAGCGATTTTCACGTTGTTGTGGCGCGCAGTACGATGCTTCCGGGTTCCATGCGCAATGTTGTGATTCCGGCATTGGAATCTTTCTCGGGCAAAAAGGCAGGCACTGATTTTGGAGTTTGTAATAATCCTGAATTTCTAAGGGAAGGGACAGCAGTATTTGATTACTATAACCCGCCAAAGACAGTTATCGGTGAGACGGATACCAAAGCCGGTGAATTGTTGATGCAGTTGTATGCAAAAATGGCCGCTCCGTTGATAAGAACCGGTGTTGAAACCGCCGAAATGGTTAAGTATGCGGATAATACTTGGCATGCGGTTAAAGTTGCTTTTGCCAACGAGATTGGAAATCTCTGTAAAGCGGAGGGGATTGACGGTCACAAAGTGATGGAAATTTTTTGTCAGGATACAAAATTAAATTTATCGCCTTATTATATGAAGCCGGGTTTTGCATTTGGCGGTTCTTGCTTGCCAAAGGACGTGCGAGCTTTGATGTATAAAGGAAAGAGTCTGGATATCGATTTGCCGCTTATTAATGCGATTCTTCCATCAAATCAGCGGCAGATTGAGAAAGGCATCAAGATGATTGCTGAGAAGGGGAATAAAAAAGTTGGTATTTTGGGCTTCTCTTTTAAAGCCGGGACGGACGATTTGCGGGAATCACCGTTGGTTAATGTAATTGAATACCTGATCGGTAAAGGTTATGAACTGAAGCTTTATGATAAAAACGTTAATCTGGCTGCTTTAACCGGCGCAAATCAGGATTACATTTTGAATCATATTCCGCATATTTCCAAGTTGATGGCTTCCTCAATGGACGAAGTGCTGAATTTTGCGGAAACAATAGTAATAGGTAATGGGGCGGCGGAATTCCGAAATGTTCCGAATGAATTGAAACCGGGTCAAGTTGTAGTTGATCTTGTGCGAATTGTTCCTAATCAAAGCGGGGATCGTTATGACGGAATTTGTTGGTGATACACAAACGATAGATTTTGCGGACCCAAAGACAAAAATTCTTGCCGATATTTTTTGTAAGGAACAAGATTCGATACCCAAGCGGTTACTGGTAGTCGGGTGTGGAAGAGGTGTCGAGGCAGCGGTTCTGGCACAACATCTGGGTGCCAAGGTTACGGGTATTGATATCATTGCGAACTTCGATTCGCGCGCAGTGTGCATTGCTGATTTGCGGCAAGGTGATGCGACGAAAATGGAGTTTTCTGACGAAAGCTTTGATTTTGTTTATTCTTTCCATGCGCTTGAACATATTCCCGACTATAGGGCTGCTCTAGCTGAGATACACCGAGTGCTTTGTCCTGGTGGACGATGGATGATTGGTACGCCAAACCGGAAACGGATGATAGGGTATCTAGGTAGTAAGGATGCCTCGATCGCCGATAAACTGCACTGGAACTATATCGACTGGAAGGCAAAGTTTCAAGGACGATTCCGAAATGAGCTTGGTGCGCATGCGGGCTATACGCAAGAAGAACTATCGAGCGAGCTCGCGAAAGTATTTAGTAAGGTGACGGATATCACATTTGACTACTATCGCAGTCTTTATTCTAAAAAACTTCATTTAATCAATGCAACAATTAATCTAGGGGCGGCATCCTGGATGTTTCCTTGTATCTATTTCATGGGGCGGCGTTAAATTAAATTTGGTTATAGATTGATTATTTAGGGAAAGTCGAAATAATATAATGGCAACGAATCAGAAGTCATCATTCACCATTGAAAGCGCTGGAAATCTGCTTGCCCGTTTACGGACATCTTTTCGTAAACGCAGGGCTAAAATGTTTCTGAATCATTTCAATTTAACTCCAGAAACTAAAATTCTTGATCTGGGGGGGTGGAATGGTGTTCATATTCATGCGGTGCTGGAGAACTCTGCTGTAAAACCGGCTAATGTATATATTGCGGATATTGACGGACAGGCTGTTCAACAAGCTTCGGAGCGTTTCGGGTTTGTTCCTGTTGTGATTCCTGAAGCAGGGGGGCTGCCTTTTCCTGATAAATTCTTTGATATTGTTTTTTGTTCTTCTGTCATTGAGCATGTAACCGTTCCCAAAGAGAGTGTATGGACACTGGTCTCAGGTCGCGTTTTTCGTGAAGAAGCGCAACGCCATCAGAGTGAGTTTGCAAGGGAAATCGTCCGTTTAGGTAATGGATATTTCGTGCAGGCACCATATCGTTGGTTTCCGATAGAAACACATTCTTGGTTGCCCTTTGTGAGTTATTTGCCGCGTCGACTTCAAGTTCCATTATTTCGCTTCACCAATCGGTATTGGATTAAACAAACCAGCCCGGATTTTTATTTGCCAACAAGAGGAGATATGCAGCGCTATTTTCCTGATGCCAATATTCTTGAAGAGCGCGTATTGGGTTTAACCAAGTCTCTGATCGCTTATCATCGTAATTAAAAAAATGATACAGACTCAGCGCCGAGTATTAATTTTAGTCGAGAATCTCCCGTCGCCTTTTGATCGGCGAGTGTGGCAGGAAGCGACAACCTTGCATAGCAATGGTTATACCATTTCAATTATTTGTCCCACAGGTAAAGGCTGTGAGAAAGAATATGAGATGATCGATGGCATTCATATTTATCGCTATCATCTTCCGTTTGAAGCAGAAGGCGCAAAAGGTTATTTGATTGAGTATTCACTTGCGCTCTTTCACACTTTTCGGCTTGCCTGGAAAGTGTATTTCAAACATGGTTTTGACGTAATTCATGCCTGCAATCCTCCTGATTTATTGTTCTTGGTTGGTGGCTTTTTTAAGGTTCTGATGCGAAAAAAATTTATTTTCGATCATCATGATATTAATCCGGAACTCTATGAAGCCAAGTTTGGTAGGCGCGATTTTTTTTATAAATTACTGGTATTGTTTGAACGCTGGACATTTAAGACTGCGGATGTCTCGATTGCGACAAATGAATCTTATAAACGGATAGCCATTGAACGCGGAGGCATGGATCCGAATAAAGTTTTCGTGGTACGTAGCGGGCCGAAGTTAGATCGATTGAGAATCATACCTCCCAAGGAAGAACTTAAGCACGGCCAAAAATTTTTAATCGGCTATGTCGGTGTAATGGGGGCGCAAGAAGGAATTGATTTGTTATTGCAAGCAGCATGTTATCTAATTAAAGATTTAGGACGGACGGATGTACATTTCGGTCTGGTTGGCGGCGGTACGTCGCTGGTTGAAATGAAACAGATGGCAATTGATCTCGGAATTGCTGACTTTGTGACTTTTACAGGCCGAGTACCAGATCAAGAATTATTGGAGATGCTCAACACCGCTGATCTATGTGTTAATCCGGATGTGGCTAATGAAATGAATGACAAATCAACCATGAACAAAATCATGGAATATATGGCATTAGGAAAGCCAATTGTCCAGTTTGATCTCACGGAAGGAAGGGTATCTGCGCAGCGAGCGTCTTTGTATGCCAATAAAAATGACCCAAAAGACATGGCACAAAAAATCTTGCAATTATTGGACGATCCGGAACTGCGTAAACAAATGGGCGAGTTTGGCCGCAATCGGGTTAAGAATGAACTTGAGTGGCGCTATGAAGCGCCTAATTTATTAGCAGCGTATGATGCGACACTTGATGAAAAAGAGAAGTGAAGTTTAACTGTGATTTAGCATCGAAGGCTATTGCTATACCATGGAATTAACGGTTCATGCTTTCTCAATTTCTCATTGAAATGCGCCGAAAAATTAAGAAAATTTGCATTTGACTCTCTATGATTGCTTAAGATTGACAGACTTCTAGATCGAGAAATTTTACTTAACTACAATCTTTACAAAGCCTCAAAGCTTCTTCTGAAACATAAGCAATATTAATGTGTTGCGCGATCTGGTGAGCAGCTGATTCGATCAAGTCTGAGCATGGGATGTGTCCTTCGTATCCGCTTTTCTTCATCTGGTGATTATTAGTTATTAGCGTAGTCGTAAGATACCAAATCGAAAAATTTTTTAACAGTTTGCTTGCCGGTTTATGTTTGGATGTGTTTGAAAAGGGAAAATGTCGCTATGGAAGAACGGATACATTAATTCTGCATCAGGGCGTGCAAAGTCTTCTATGGGATTTTCATAAATGCCGGAGCTTTGAACACATTTAAAGCTCATGGAGGAGGAGTGAAGGATAAAAAATAATACTCCAAACACATTTAACTTTTGGGATCCGCTTCTATATGAATTTTCTGTGAATAACTAAATTGCGAGATTTGACTTTTGGAGAGGGGGGATGAAAGTAAGTGTAATCATTAAGGCGCTGAACGAAGAGCGAAATATAATTCGTGCGATCGAATCAGCTTTAATAGCGATTGATAAGGTTGGGGGGGAAGTAATTCTAGCCGATTCACTATCTACAGATCATACAGTCGAATTGGCTAGTCGATATCCTTTACGAATTGTACAACTTGTAAATCCTCAGGATCGCTGCTGTGGTGTAGGTGCAGAAATTGGCTATCGTGTAGCTCACGGTGAATATATTTATATTCTTGATGCTGATATGGAGTTAGACGGCGATTTTTTAGTGGCTGCTGTTGCTGCTTTGGATGCAGATACTTCTTTAGCCGGCATAGGTGGAACGCTTAAAGACTTGTATGTAGTGAATGCCGAATTCCGACGTCGAGCAGAGGATATTGCAGCCGTTGAGATTGGTGAAGTTGATTGTCTGAATGGTGGAGGGCTGTTCAGAAAGACAGCAATCGAACAGGTTGGTTATCTTACAAACCGGAACTTACATTCTTATGAAGAATATGAGCTTGGTTTACGGTTGCGAGCAAATGGGTGGCATTTACAACGCATTAATCTTCAAGCGGTTAAACATTATGGCCATATGGATACAAGTTTTAGATTGCTATGGCGGCGCTGGAGGGGACGTTATGCCTGGGGGGCCGGTGAGTTGTTACGTGAAGCCTGGGGAAAGCCTTATTTAAGAGAAGCCATAAAAGGGGTCGCTCAATATCGTTTATCTATAATAGTTTTAGGATGGTGGTTGAGCCTCTTGCTGGGCGCGATTGGTGGATATTACCATCCATCGGGTTGGTGGATATTTTTTGTCTTGTTACTTGTTCCGTTGATTTTTGGGGTCATTCGAAGAAAATCTTTGATGGATGGCCTTTATATGGTGGTATCACAAAATCTTCATACTGCGGGGGTCATCACAGGTTTCTTTTCAGCTCGCCGCGGTGATCCTGATCAGTCACCAGAATTCAGAACAATCAAGTAGTACTGGTATGTTTAAGTCATAAATATTATGAAATATTTGAAACGCAGACTCTAAAAAGAGATAACTTCTAACAGGCTCAATATGGAGATATTACGGAGAAAGCTAAGAGTGTCGTTATCAGGAAGATTTATTTATCTAAAAACACTGTTTTTAATCTTCATATGCTTAGTCGTCTCTATTGCTCATGCCGAAAAAGGATTACTTTTTAAGTCAAATTTTGGCACGGGCATTTCCATTAAGGCGCCCCATAATTTCTATGCAACGGGCAATGGGGCTTGGCAGGAAATCACGGGATTCGACTCAGAGACAGGTTATAGTTGGCCCGTCAAAGCATTCGGTGCGAGATTTTCAGGTGTGCAGCTCATCACAATTGATCCCGTTACCTCTGAGACTGTAGGTAATTATATAGTGAATGAAATCAGAAAAATTGTCGGGCCCAACGGAGAACTAGTTAATGCACTTTATCAAAATGTAAAAATCAAAGGAGCTGTTGGACAAGCAGGTTCGCAGTCGCCGTTTTTATTTGTCAGACCCTATACGGCTGGTGATGTCAAGAATCTGTATATGACATACTGGATAAAATATCCGGCAGACTTGGCAGATAAATTGGATGCTTCGGTCTCATCCGGAAATTGGCGCACTCAATTTGAATTCAAAACGGGTGGATATGACGGCAATGACGGTAGCGGCGATTATCGGATTATCACCAACATATATAAACATACGGATGGCAAACTTTATTGGATGACAAAAGGAGATAGCCAAGCGAATGGCCCAATTCCAAGAATTACCTATTGGCTTGAGGACAATCGAGTTGTACCGGTCCCAGTTGGTGAATGGTTTAAATTCGAAGTTTACTGGAACCGCTCGAGCGGCGCTGATGGACGTTTCTGTGCAGCTGTCAATGAGCGGGAGATAGTTAAGTATCAGGGTTCGACCATGGGGGAATATAATCTCCCGATTACTCGGATAATGGTTAATAATGCATACAGTGGTGGACATGGTCCGGTTGAATCGTATACGACAGGATTGGAGATATGGGAAGTGATACCTGCCGCAAGGATTGGAAAATTTTGCTTTTTTTGATAGAGATCTGAATGGATATACTGATTCCTGTAATTTTATCGGGTGGTTCGGGAACACGACTATGGCCGCTTTCACGCGAAAAGCATCCAAAGCAGCTTTTATCCCTCATTGGTGACGATTCTTTATTACAGGCGACTGTACGCCGATTAGACGGTTTAAATGGTGCTGCAGTCAAGCCTCCGATCATTGTTTGTAATGAAGAGTATCGTTTTGTAATCGCCGAGCAATTGCGGCTTATGGATAGAAAAGGAACCATTCTGCTTGAACCGTTTGGACGGAATACGGCGCCAGCTCTAACATTGGCAGCACTCACCGCTATGCAGATGGATAAGGATCCAGTGTTATTGGTTATGCCTTCTGATCATGTCATTTTGGATATTGAATCTTTCCATGCTGCGGTTTTGTCCGCGATACCGCAAGCATTGATGGACAGCATCGTTACTTTTGGCGTTACTCCGGATGCGCCGGAAACAGGGTATGGCTACATACAGCTTGGAGAAGCATTAACGCAAGACCATATTGCATATCATATTGCGCGCTTTGTAGAGAAACCGGATATATCAACAGCACAAACCTATCTGGATTCTGGAAATTATCTCTGGAATAGCGGCCTATTTATGATGCGTGCATCGGTATGGCTGGCTGCAATTGCAAAGTCTCGACCGGATATTCTTGCGGCATGCCGGAGTGCATGGGAAAAAGGATCGGAGGATGGTGATTTTTTGCGGATGGATAAAAATGCCTTTGAGCATTGCCCCGGTGACTCTATCGACTATGCAGTAATGGAGCGGATAACCGAATCCGGAGGCGGGTTACCCAGTGGTGTTGTTATACCTCTTTCGGCAAAATGGTCCGATATCGGCGCCTGGAGTTCATTGTGGCAAGTACTACCTAAAGATGATGCCGGAAATGCATTGAAAGGCGATGTGCTATTGAATCACTGCAGTAATACCCTTGTCATCTCAGAGAGTCGCTTAGTTACCTGTGTGGGTGTGGAAAACATGATTGTAGTTGAAACTGCCGATGCAGTATTGGTAGTTAATAAAGACAAAACACAGGACGTCAAATTAATCGTTGATTTCCTGAGAAAACAAGATCGGCTGGAAGGTCGCTGGCACCGCAAGGTATTTCGTCCATGGGGATGGTACGATGGGATCGATGCTGGTGAACGCTTTCAAGTCAAGCGCATAGTTGTAAAGCCTGGTGCAGCACTGTCTTTGCAAATGCATCATCATCGAGCGGAACACTGGGTTGTTGTGCGTGGCACAGCCCGTGTCACAAAGGATGAAGAAACTTTTTTAGTTTCCGAGAATGAATCAACGTTTATACCACTTGGTACAAAACACAGATTAGAAAACCCTGGTTGTGTTCCCCTTGAAATGATCGAGATACAATCGGGTTCCTATCTCGGAGAGGATGATATCGTGCGATTTGAAGATATTTATGGAAGGCGAATACAAAGTTGACTTGTAAAAGCTTTGGAGTGAAGTAGACTAGATTAAATTTGAGTCCAAAGTTTAAGTATTTTTTGTATCCAAAAGCTTAGCCGCATTGGATCGGAAATTCGAAGAGACTATAAACTAAGCGTGATAATCGCGATACCAAGCTACCCATCTTGCAATACCTTCGGTTAATTGGGTTTTTGGTTCGAACCCCATATCACACCTGAGATCTTCAATATCAGCGTAGGTGGCAACTACATCTCCTGGTTGCATAGGCAGAAAATTCTTTTTTGCTTCCCGACCAAGTGATTCTTCGATGGTTCTGATGAAAATCAGCAATTCTACCGGCTGGTGGTTACCGATGTTATAGACTCGATACGGAGCATAACTGGTTCCTGGGTCTGGAGCGTCAGTAGAGAAAGCTGGATTAGGAATGGCAATTTTATCAAGAGCGCGTACTGTACCTTCGGCAATGTCGTCAATATACGTAAAATCGCGGCGCATCTTCCCATAGTTAAATACATCAATAGTACGATCCTCAAGAATAGCGCTGGTAAACAACCAAGGTGACATATCGGGCCGCCCCCAGGGACCATAAACTGTAAAATACCGGAGACCAGTGGTGGGTAGATCGTAGAGGTGGCTATAGGTGTGCGCCATCAGTTCGTTTGCTTTTTTACTGGCAGCATAGAGGCTAACTGGATGATCAACGTTGTCATGCACAGAGAATGGCAAGCGAGTATTGGCACCATACACACTCGAGGAGCTTGCGTACACAAAGTGTTCAACTTTGTGATGACGGCAACCCTCAAGCAGATTTGCAAATCCGACCAGATTGGTCTGGATATAACTATAAGGGTTCTTCAGTGAATAGCGTACACCAGCCTGAGCAGCTAGATTAATAACACGATTTGGTTTTTCCTTGGAGAACAGACCATCTATAGTCTGCCTATCAGCAATATCTCCCTGGACAAACTTAAAATTAGGATAATTTGCTAGCTGTGCCAACCGGGCATGTTTTAAACGAGGCTCGTAATAATCGTTGAGGTTATCAATACCAACAACTTCATCGCCCCTTTTTAGAAGAATTTGAGCAACATGCATGCCGATGAAGCCAGCGACACCTGTTAGCAGTAGCTTCATCGTTCTAGTTTCTACCGATTGAATAGTACATAATTCCTTCACGCGCCATACGTTCGGGAGTAAATAAATTTCGTCCGTCAAAGATCACTGGATTTATTAACTCACTTTTGATTAGATCAAAATTTGGTGCACGAAATTGTTGCCATTCAGTGATGATCACTAGTGCATCGGCATTGCGTAACGCTGCTTCCTTAGTACCCATTAAAATTAGATCTGTACGTCGCCCATAGATGCGCTGACACTCATTCATCGCAACAGGATCGAATGCTTGAACTTTCGCACCTGATTCCCAAAGTGCTTCCATAAGGGTTCTACTGGGAGCTTCTCGCATATCATCAGTATTGGGTTTAAAGCTTAGACCCCAGAGCGCGATGGTCTTTCCGGAAAGCATATTTGCTCCCCCGAAATGCTTTGCAAGTTTATCAAAAAGCCTTTTTTTCTGACGACTGTTAACTGATTCCGTAGCCTTAAGTAATTCAGCATTGTAACCAACTTGCGCTGCAGTACGTTCTAATGCTTGCACATCTTTAGGAAAACAACTGCCACCATAGCCACAACCTGGATAAATGAAGTGATATCCAATGCGAGGATCGGCGCCAATACCTTTGCGAACTTCTTCAATATCTGCGCCCAATATTTCGGCCATATTAGCCAACTCGTTCATAAAACTAATTTTTGTAGCAAGCATTGCGTTGGCAGCATATTTAGTAAGTTCTGCACTTTTCACATCCATAAATATAATGCGTTCATGATTGCGATTAAAAGGTTCATAAAGCTCATTCATTTGCTTACGAGCCTCGTTTGATTGAGTTCCGATTATGATACGATCGGGTTTCAGAAAATCACTAACTGCTGCACCTTCCTTTAGGAATTCAGGGTTGGATACCACATCAAAAGCAATATCTTTACCGCGCTCGGCGAGAACTTTTGCAACATGCGCTCGTACTTTGTCAGCAGTTCCAACCGGCACAGTCGATTTATTGATGATGATTTTGTAGCTTTGCATGTTTTTTGCAATACTTTCAGCAACAGAGAGTACATATTGTAGATCAGCAGATCCATCTTCATCGGGAGGGGTGCCTACAGCGATAAACTGTATTTCGGCATGTTGAACAGCGGCTACTACATCGGTAGTAAACTGCAAGCGCCGTTCGTTAACGTTTCTTTCAACAATGGCATCGAGACCGGCCTCCCAAATAGGTAAAACACCCTTATTCAAGTTATCAATTTTATTCTGATCAATATCAATACATATTACGTCGTGACCAACGTCGGCTAAACAAGCTCCAGTAACCAGGCCGACATATCCCGTTCCAAAAATGCTGAGTTTCATTGATCTCCTTTTATTCCCCGATCTGATGTTGGGAAACTGACCTCATTATTATTTTTTCTGAAAAACTGTATATAAATTTCGATTAAATGCAACTAATATCATCTAGAACTATTGAACGAACGTTGCGGTAGTTTTGAATTAAACTGTGTGTGCCGCAACATTGATCGAGGAAATTATATTTGGCATAAATTTGTTGTTTCGCTACAAAAGTTTAAACTACCGATCAATATGTTCTCCATTTACTTTATTCAAGTTAGTCATTCCTGATGAATTAGTATAAAAACGAACCGATAATTTTTATACTTTTAAGCTGCAAAAATTACTTTTCACACGATAAAGCAATCTGCGTATAAACATTTGCCAAGAAGTTTGCAGCGTTTGGCGCTAAGAACCTTTCTATGGCATACTGATGGTTAAAAGAAGACATACTTTTAAGCATACTCCGGTCATCAATCAGGTTGTCTATGGCAGTTATAATATCTGTAACTGTTCTTTGTTTTACAAAGAATCCCATTTTTTCATGTACAAAAAAATCTCGTAATCCCCCAACAGGGCAAGTAATGACGGGTATTCCGAATGCCATCGCTTCAAGTACGGAATTAGGCATCCCCTCCCCATAGTATGTAGGAAAACAAAATATATGATGTGATGCAAGCAAAGATCTCTTATTGTCGCCGCGGACATCCCCAACCACATGTAAAAATTCTTTCGATTTGTCATGCTGATCTGCGAATTGTTTTACGGCTTCCATCGAAATACCCTCGCCTGCTACTGTAAGCGCAACTGGTTTACCCTTTGATCGTAATTGGGCTACCGCTTCCATAGTCTCCATTATCCCTTTCTCTTTTTCCAATCTAGCAAGGAATAGGACTTTAATTAAAGGATCGGTAGTTAATTTTTCCGATTTTTCGTTAAATGAAAAATTTCTAATAAGATCGGTAGATACTGTTGTTGTAGCAAGATGAATCGGGGCTGTTACACCCCAATTTGATAGTTTATCTTTAAATGCAGTAGCGAGTACAATAAAAGCGTCAGCTCGAAGGTAGGTTTTCCTGAAGAACCATAAACCAAATTTTTCTACGGTTGATTCAAAATTTTCATCCCATCCACGAAAGAATACAACAACAGGGTAACCGAAATGCTTGGCTTGATGAATAAAGAAACCATCACGTATATAGCTTTTCAAGTTTAGTGATGGATTTACATGGACAATAGCGGGTTTAGTACTGTTCAGTGTTTTCCAGAATCTCAACTGGTCTATCAGAGGGTGCAAAATTCCGCCATTCCCATTAGTCGCACCTATTTCCATATAGGATGTGGTGAAACTATTTTGTTCACGTAAAAAAGGAAGGACAGCATTATAATAATTTGCTACTCCACCTTGATCGGAAAGAGAAGGGCCAGTTATAAGGACGTTCATTTTTGTACAATCAACCTACATTCAGCCGCCACTGTCTTAGTAGAAACAGTATCCATATAAAATTGCCATTATCAAACTTGCCATCGATGTTTGCTTGGATAATACTTTCAATGGTATCCCGTTTGATCATAAATTCTTCTTCGAGTGCAAGTAGATCATGCAAATGGGAACGAAACGATTCACCTTTGAACCACTCACGCAACGGAACAACAAATCCTTTTTTGGGTGCCTTCAGAAGTTCGTCTGGTAAAGATTTGGCAATCGTTTCACGCAGAATAACTTTTCGAGTATAACCAGACATCTTTACATCCTTGTGAACTTTTGCCATGAATTCAACAAGTCGATGATCCAGGAAAGGGACCCGTGCTTCCAGTGAGTGGGCCATACTCATACGATCGACTTTGACTAACATATCATCTGGTAACGAAACTTTGAATTGAAAGTACATCAGTTTATAGAATGGATCTTTGTATCGGCAATCCCGCATCGTATCTTCAATATAATCTTCAATATGCCATGTATGATTTTGATTGCCGATTAATTCCTTAATCGTAGCCGGATTAATAGATGCAAGTTTAGTAATTAGTCGGGTAGAAAATGGTAATGTCGCTGCTGAACAAACTTTAGCGACACGATTTAACTGGTAACGCAGATTACCGCGAAGGGATAATGCTATCGATGAAGCAAGCTTAGGAATTCCATTTTGTATCAGATAAGGCAGGCGCTGATAATGCGCTGAAAATTTTTCACCCTGATAGATTGTATAACCTGACAGGATTTCATCTCCTCCATCACCTGTTAACACCATCTTGACATGCTGACTTGCATGTTGGGAAACATGTCCAGTTGGTATAGCTGATGAATCTCCGAACGGTTCATCATAATGATATAGAATTTTCTTTAAGGAGTATTCGAAGGTGTCAGGTTCCACCAGATGCTCATGATGATTAGTTTGAAAAGCCGTGGCTACTAGTTTCGCTAATCCGCGCTCGTCAAACAGCTTTTCTTTAAAACCTATAGTAAAAGTTTCAATTCTCTGCTCAGTAAATTGAGACATTAGGGAAACAATACTGGCAGAATCAAGTCCACCACTCAAAAAAGCTCCGAATGGAACATGGCTACGCATCCTGATCCTTACTGAGTCACTCAGGAGATGACTGAATTCTTCATGCACAGCGGCCCTGTCAGTATTCATCTCATTTTCGTCTATCTGCGGAAAGCTCCAGTATTGATGTTCGGTTACCTTACCATCTTTGATCAGAAGATGATGTCCAGGACGTAACTTGTGGATATGGCGATAAAATGTATGAGGTGCTGGGATATAACCCAACATTAAATAAATTTCGAGCAGTTCTATCCTAACCTCGGCGGGAACACCGTATGCCAGAATAGATTTTATTTCTGAACCAAAAAGAAAAGATTTATCGTATTCGGCGTAAAACAGCGGTTTCTCGCCAATCCTATCACGGGATACGAATAGCTGTTTCTTCTTTGCATCCCATAGTGCGAATGCCCACATGCCATTGAAATGGTTTTGACATTCCGTTCCCCACATCTGGTATGCATGTAAAATTACTTCGGTGTCCGATTCCGTATGAAATCTGCAACCAAGTTTTGACAATTCATCTTTCAATTCAATGTAGTTATATATCTCACCATTAAAGGTTATGGCAAGCGACTTATCTTCACTGAGCATTGGTTGCTGACCTGTAGACAGATCAATGATTGCGAGACGCCTGTGCCCAAGCCCAATAGAGTTATCAATATATGTTCCTTCACCATCGGGACCCCTGTGAGCAAGACAACGGATCATCGGGTTTAACAAACTAGCGCTCACCGGCCGTTCGGCAAAGTGATAGATTCCCGCAATACCACACATAATAAATATTAATTGTCTATTATTGACCTGTAGATTGGAGACAATCCGTTTTTGAATGTTTTAGGCAGATATAGCTTAAGCATTTCATGACACTTCATACTTATCCACCGATCACAAGAAAGAGAATCGGTTACAGCTGATACATAAGAAAGAACAATCCGCCTTTCTTAATTTTTTCAAGTTAGCAAAAGCAGAATCAGTTGTCAATTCTAGTTTTGAGAATCGAAATTACTTTGATGCACTAGAGTTCTTCTTTCAACTGGACAACCTGAAAGAAAATTAAGCTCTGCTACACGTGGATTCCCATTCGTTTCATCAGCGACGATACATGACGAAGAGATTCTCTTCATATTTGGTTTGAGCATTTTTGAAAGTATTTTGGAGCCAGCAAATGGACGGTTCAGATGCAATTCATCTATCCGGCGTATCAGCACAAATCCCGTTCCGGATCGTGGAAACAGTTGGTAGTATGCCGTTGAACGTGTACATCCAAACGATGGATTGATATATCAATTGCAGATTCCTATAACTGCTACTTCCATTCCGAAATCTGATTCAGATGCACATCAAATTGTTCAGCTAACCCAGCCAGCGTTTTTCATCTTTGACCGCAGCTACTACCAGCATGGCTTTGAATCTCGTTCCCTGGTTTCTTTTCATTCTGCTCATATTCTCGCTCCTTTTGCCGTGAACCTTACGGATCGAGTAAGATTAACACTGATGCGGCAGTCCATTTTCTAGGCTCTCGCCCCAGGTTCTCTGCGGTAATATTCTCACTAAAATGGGAATATTACCGGAACCCTTGAAGCGTTTGCCTAAAAGCATTCGTCTTTGTCGGCGGTAAATTAACTCCGGCTTGGAAAAATACCCTGCAAAGCAATGCAATAATTGACCACGAGATATGGCTGCATATTCGGATGCGGCTGGCTCTGACCGGTGTTGCCGATCGCTGCAGTGGCCATGGTTGCACCGCCTGCGCTATTGAACACGACATTGCCGTCGGAATCCTGCGCCCAGAATTTTCCTGCTGGACTGGTCTGGGTTCCAACTACATTACTGCAGTTTGCCGTGTGGCTATGCAAGGGAATCTGGGCGGCTGTAAGCGCCACACCTTCTTGCCCTGCCCGTTCTCCCTGGATATGAAGCGAACTCAGGTGCATCCCCGCACGGCCACGAAGATCCGGCAGTGCGAAAGTGCTGCGGCCATCTCCGCCGTACATCGTACCCAATAACGAAAACAGTGCAGCATTTTGAGCAATTGGCAGTAATTGACCGTCACAGCTCGCCCAGCCTTTGGGTGGAAAACCGAATGCAAAAGGGCGGATTTCTCCTAAAAATGGTTCGTCCATACTATCCTCTCATTGTCTTATCGAATTTTACTTGGAAACATCGAGACTCAGCTTCTCGGGGGAAATACGCCCTGCAATGCAATGCAGAAGTTCAGCACCAGATAGGGTTGCAAATTATTGTGTGCTTGTCCGCCCCCGTTAGCGGTAACGGTTCCTGGCGCCATCTGTGCCGGTCCGCTGTCGCCGTATTCCTTGCTGCCGCCCAAATCCTGTGCCCAGAAATTTCCGGTGGGGTCCGGTTTGTTGCCGTTTCCGGCCTGTGCATTGGCTGGATGCGTATGCGCTGGAATCTGCTGCACCGTCAATGTCTCCGTCACTGTACCGCCGGATTCACCCAAGGCGCGCTTTGAGAGACCGCTCCCCTGGCCAGCGCCCATGACAACATTGCCTTGAAGGTTAGGCAGCGCGAAGGTTGTTTTGCCGTCGCCACCATAAGTTGTGCCAAGAATCGAAAATAATGCCGTATTACTTGCAATGGGTAATAATTGGCCATTGCACTGCGCCCAACCCACCGGCACGAAATTAAATCCGAACGAACGGATTTCTCCAATATACGGATCACTCATACAAAGATCTCCTTTTTTCTACGGTTATCCGGATTTTTGTCATCCTAGTTTCTGGAAGGATAAATGCCTTCCAGCGCGATGATGTAATTAATGACCAAATAGGGTTGCACATTGTTATGCGGTTGTCCGCCGCCGGTACTGCCGATCGCCGTTGCGGCCATGGTGCCGCCGGCGGTTGTGCTATACGCTCCGGTATTGCCGCCGGGATCTGTTGACCAATAGCTGTTGATAGGACTGGCGCTATTGGCGGGGACATTGGAACAGACCGCGGTATGGTTATGAACTCCCAACTGTCCGGTAGTCAACGTAACTGTTTCGCTGCCGCCCGACTCGCCGATCACCCTGGGACTGAGACCAGGCCCGCTACCCTGGTGTAGCGGGATACGACTGGCGAGGTTCGGCAAAGCAAACGTCGATGCGCCGTCGCCGCCATAGGTTGTTCCGATGAGCGAGAACAATGCATCATTCTCTGCGATTGAAAGCAGCTGACCTTGGCATAAAGCCCAGCCGACGGGTGCAAAATTGCCGGCAAATGTCCTGATTTCACCTATAAATGGATCGGGCATAATTCTCTCCTTGCCTCTGAAAAAATTCAGTTATAACCATGCGCAATCGCATCAAACCATCTTGCGCCGCGCCGCAGCCAATACCGCCGGGACGCCGAGCAGAAGTAAGGTGCTCGTCAGCGGTTCCGGAACTGCGGTGGCGATATCCAGTGTAGAGAAATCCAATGCGGCACCGTTAAATGGCGTTTCACCGAACAACCCCAGCCCCGGACCAGTCAGTGCCAAGGAAACGTTGACAGTACCCGAAGCCAATCCGGCAAAAGTCGACGACGGCAATGTCAGTGTATACACGTTATCTTCCCGGCTGGTGCCGCCGTGCGATTCGAACAGCGTATTGAGCGCGCCGGTAAAATCAACGCCATTGACGGTAAAGGACGCCACTTGATTTCCCGAAGCGGCGGATTCGTGATCATAAATTCCGAATTTCAAACTGCCGCCGGTAATCGTATCCGCGATTGCGCTATAGGAAAACGTCCAGCTAGTGGAGAAATTCGATCCGCTGTCCGAACCGACGAATACACCATTAAACGGCGCGGGTTCACCGGCTCCGGCGGATAGAAAAGCACCGGTGGTCGGCGTATCGCCATCGGCGAAATCCTGATCGCCAAGCGTTACGACCGTACCAGCGAGCGCAACCTGAGATCCGGTCAGCAATGCTAGCGCTGCAAGCGTCCTTAAAGACAAATATTTTTTCATTGTAATAGCTCCTATAAATTTGTATATTTTTTAATTTTTGACAAGGCCGCTGCGATAACTACCGGTTTTCTATATATCTCTTATGCATGATTCACCGTTCAGTCCGGTATCGTTATACGCTTGTTTCATGATTTGGGTCAAGAAGTTCTATGCTTCCGCTCATGCAGTTATTGCCTCTATCCGGCTATCGTACGATCCACAAATAGATGCCTGATGACTGCGACGGAATGTTCTGCCGTCATGCTATCATTCATACAAACCAAACGATTATTTTCTACGGTTTGATCGCTGCCGTACGAGTAAAACCCGAGTTGCCGGCATACTTCGCGGACAAACATGATGAATAAATCCAAAATCAAAATTGCCACTACTTCGCTGGCCGGTTGCTTTGGCTGCCACATGTCGTTTCTCGACATGGACGAGCGTCTTGCCGGTTTGCTAGAGCAAGTCGAATTCGATCGCTCCCCGTTTACTGATATCAAGCATTGTGGCCGATGCGATATCGGTTTGATCGAAGGCGGCGTATGCAACGCTGAAAATGTGCATGTGCTGCGAGAATTTCGCACGCACTGCAAAATTCTGGTGGCGATGGGCGCGTGCGCGATTAACGGCGGCGTGCCAGCAATGCGCAATTATTTCGACTTGCAGGATTGTCTGGAAGAAGTGTATTTGCGCGGCACCAATGTAACCCATCCACGCATCCCGGACGATCCCGAATTACCGCTGTTGCTCGACAAGGTATATCCGGTCAGTGAAATTGTGCCCGTCGATTATTTTTTGCCCGGTTGCCCGCCTTCCGCAGATGCTTTCTTGCAATTGCTGCAACCATTACTGATTGGACAGAAACCTGACATTGCCAGCATCCGACTGCACTACGACTGATAGTCATGGAATCAGACAAAACCGCATCATCAGGAACTCGCCGTATCGCCATCGATCCGGTGACGCGCGTCGAAGGGCACGGCAAGATCACGTTGTTGATTGATGACAACCGTCACATCGTCGAAGCGCGGTTTCATATCGTCGAGTTCCGCGGTTTCGAGAAATTCATCCAAGGCCGGCCATACTGGGAAGTACCGTTTTTCGTGCAGCGGCTGTGCGGCATTTGTCCGGTCAGTCACCAGCTGGCAGCAGCGAAAGCAGTTGATCAGATCGCAGGTGTCGAACAACTGACGCCAACTGCAACGAAGCTCCGCCGCTTGCTGCATTTTGGCCAGATATTGCAATCGCATGCATTGCATTTTTTTCATCTGTCGTCGCCGGATTTTCTGTTCGGATTCGGCAGCGATCCGCGGCAACGCAATATTGCCGGTGCATTGGAACAATACCCGGAAATCGCGCTGAAGGGCGTGAAATTACGCAAGTACGGTCAGCAAATTATCGAAGCGATTACCGGCAAGCGCGTGCACGGCACTGGCACCGTACCCGGCGGTATGAACAAACCGCTTACCTCCAATGAGCGCGACGCCCTGATCGAAAATTTTGACGATATCCTGGAATGGAGCCAGGATGCTGTGATGTTGAACGAACAAATTCACACGGCGCATCCGGAACATCGTGATTTCGGTACCTTTCCCAGTCACTATCTGAGCTTGACCGGCAGCAATGGGGAATTGGAGTTCTATCACGGCGGATTGCGCGCCGGCGCAGCCGACGGCAATGTGCTGTTCGACCAATTCGATTATTGCGATTACCAGCAACTCCTCAGCGAAGAAGTACGTTCGTGGAGTTATTTGAAGTTCCCTTATTTATCCAGTTTGGGTACCGAACGCGGCTGGTACCGAGTCGGCCCGCTGGCGCGCATCAACAATTGCGATGTTATTACCACGCCACTAGCAGAAACCGCACGTCAACGCTTTAAAGCTACTGGTAGCGGTGGTCCGGTGCATGATACATTGGCCTATCATTGGGCGCGCATGATCGAATTGCTGCATTGCACCGAATCGATTCATCTGTTGCTAACCGACACTGACATCACCGGCACAGACCTCCTGGCGGACAAAGGCAAACACCGCCCGCAAGGCATCGGCGTCATCGAAGCCCCGCGCGGCACATTGTTTCATCACTACCAAGTTAACGACGACGGTCTGGTCACAAAAGCCAATTTGATCGTATCGACCACCAGCAACAACCAGGCGATGAACGAATCGGTGCGCGCTGTTGCGAACCAATATCTGGACGGTCATGAAATCACCGAAGCATTGCTGAACCACCTCGAAGTCGCCGTGCGCGCCTACGATCCTTGCTTATCCTGTGCCACGCATGCGCTGGGAAAAATGCCGTTGCAAGTGATATTGCAACATACCAATGGCACAGTAATTCATCAGTTGAGAAAAGGTGTGAACGGAGAATTGAATCAGTTAAGTTGAACAGCTCGCGGGTGAAGTCAACGGATTATATTGTGTAAGGTTATTTTTATACGGAAGCCTTAGTAGCCTCTCATGTAAGTTACTTAGCCGGGGCTAATCCCGTGTCATCCGGGTTTTATCGAGAAGCACTACATCCGCCATACTAGCAACGCTTGTGCGACATTTTCTTCAACGTTGGATCCCAGTTTATGGCTCCAATATTGCCATTCGGTACCGATAAAGACTTTCTTTGATTGTTTCAGCAGCAATTCGCCGATGTCGTAGCGAACCTGGATTTGACTGAAAAACCACGCATGAACTTGTCCGAATTGGTTGCGGCGTTCGCCGATATATTCCGCATGGCCTTCGATACTGAAGTTGGCTTTGAACAGTTTGAAAGGGTACTGGCCATTGATGTCGATCATGAAGCTGTTGTTTTCCTTGACTGCGCGATCGCTGTAATCGATGTATGCGGTGATATCTGCGTTTAGAAATGTAAAACTAGGAAAATCCCAGGAAACGCGCAGACCTGGCAAATACTTCAGCACGCCGGGTGTGGGCGCCCAGTTGACGCCCATGAGCAGCCCAAAATCCTTGATCGGGCCGATCGCAAGATCAATGCCGGAGAGCTTACTCAAACTGAGACTGCCGTAATATTCGCCGTAATAATCCATTTTTCCTTGATGCGGCATCAGGGTGTCAAAGAACAAAAAGTTGTTGCCATAGCGCCAACCGTTGATATGCTGGAAAGTAACCACCGATGTATCGGCCTCCTGTTGTTGCAAAAACGGCTGTTTCAGTCTTCCGTATTGATAATGCAGTTCGGTGATGCTCCAATCGAAGCTGAAAGCCTTGGTTGAGAATTGCATCAAAAAAAAGCCGAATAGCAGGAATGACCGGTGAAGCGGTGTTTTGCGGGCTTGCTTTATTTGAGCGCTGGTCAGTATCAAAGAATGTGCTGTAACTCGTGTTGTCTTAGGCGTTGTTTTACTCAGTTATTATCCCGGTGAGGTGCTACAGCAAGCTCAATGGCCGAGGGTCTTCTCGATTGCTTGCTTGAAATCCTGAATATCGAAGGGTTTGGTAATGTACGAGTCAAATCCAGCGTTTATGCCTTTCTCGATATCTTCAACCATTGATGCCGCACTTAACGCGATAACAGGTATTTTTGCCAACGCGTGGTGTTTGCGGATGATGCGTAACGCGTCGATACCGCTCATTCCCGGTAAATTAATGTCCATCAGAATAAGTTGCGGCAGTTCTTTCTCGGCAGTCTCCAAGCCAAGCTCGGCCGTCGCTTCCACAAACAGTTGTATGCCCGGAAACAGCAACGACATGAATTCTTTTATCAGTTCTTGATTGAAAAGATTGTCTTCGATATAGAGAATCTTTGCATTCACAGCCGCCATGTCAGTAATACCGGCTGCTGGCTTTTCTTCGGAAACCTTAGATTGGTCAATATTATCGGTTACTTGGGGTAGCTCGAACCAAAACTCGGAACCGACCCCAGCGGCGCTTTCAAATCCGATTCTGCCATTCATAGACTCAACCAGGCTCTTTGTAATGGTCAGGCCGATTCCGGTGCCTTCGATCTGGCTGTTTTCCGCACCAATGCGATTAAAAGGCTGAAAAAGCTGCTCCCATTTTTCCTGCGGAATACCGATGCCAGTATCGATGATCGAGAACCGGATTGTTTCATCAGCCGTTTTCCGGTAACTCACGGTAACACACCCGTCTTTCCGGTTATATTTGATGGCGTTAGAGATCAGATTTAAAACAATTTGTTTCAGGCACTTATGATCGGTCCACACGAGCAGCCTGGAATCACTGGAGGGATCAATCGATACGGCAATACCGTGCGCACTTGCCAATGGCTGTGAGAGCACCAGACATTCGTCGAGTACCTCGGGTACGGAAACCCGTTCCAGTTTCAATTCAAATTTGCCGGCGTCAATTCTTGCTAGATCCAGAACTTCGTTGATCAGCGCTAATAGATGCTGACCGCTGTTCATGATATGTTTCACATACTGTTTCTCAGTGCCGTGCGATGCATTCATGCCTAAATCCAGCAATTGCCCGAAACCGAGGATGGCATTTAGCGGTGTGCGTAATTCATGGCTCATGCGGGATAGGAATTCTGATTTGGCGCGATTGGCTTTTTCTGCGGTTTGCTTGGCTTCCATCAATATTCGTTTTTGACGGTTTTGAGCATTAAGCCAGCCCCAAACCGCAAAGCCAATTATCATCGAAAAAGCAATACCGCCGATCCATAATCCATAAGAAAGCTTCGATGCTTGCATCCAACCGCCTTTCGGGATGGCACCAAGTTGCCAAGTGCCATTGGGTAGAACGACTTCCATCGTGATCGGCTGCTGTTCAAATAACGAAGAATCACCCAAAAACACAGCGCCTTTAGGACCCGAACCGTCTGCTCCACGTATTGCAAGTTCGATATTATTTTTCTGTTCATCGGAAATTCCCGCGTTGGCGAAAAGCGTATCGGCATTAATGACAAGACTGGCTAAACCCCAGTAACTTTCATCTTGATTGTCCGGTGTATGAATCCAGATCGGTGTTATGCTGATAAAGGCAAGATTACCTTCGACCAGCTTTAACGGGCCTGAAATAACGGTTTTTCGAGAAAGCATCGCGCGTTCTACCGGCGGCCATTGATCGGGATTGTCGCGATAAACTAGGCCGATTGCCATTTCATTGCCTTCGATCGGGAAAATATGGTTTAACACATTATCGGGCGCTAAGCCGATGTTGCGGACACTGGTTTTTCCGTGCAGCAGCTCTTCGCCGACAATCCTGAATTCTGCTTCGGTAAAATGTGGATATGCTTTTACCAGGCTGACCAATCCTCTGGTTAAGTAAAGATTGGCGTTCACCTCGGATTCCAGGCGTGATCGTACCTGACTCAACTGATCGATGACTTCGGCATGTAAACCTTTCTGAAATCGCGCATGTTCCATTCTGCCAAGCGCAATCACTATCAACAATAGAAAAACAGCGACTGTTACGGCGATCCACGTGGGGTGAGTGAAGATTTTCATGCGCGCATTGTTTTGATACGTTTGATAGGCTCTCTATAGTAACTATTGGCGTAATAATCAATAGGCCGATAAAACAATCAATACTACCGCATTAATCGTAGATGTTTTTCATTGATCCGGACGTGCAAAAGCTGACACTCGATAAAGTACGATTATAGTATCTTTTCCAATGTTTGATGAAACGCGCTAAGTGTGAATGACGGCTGTATTATTTTTGGATAGGTATATGCCGATATGTTGAGCCGGTTATGTGAAAACTAGTGCATTTAAATTTTTGTATCAGCGATACAGCAATGCTGGAAAAGGAGTGGAATGCAGAATAGAAAAGTTATCATGAAAGCAAGTGCTTACTCTGGTTTCGTCATTATGGCGGCATTCATTGTGCATGCGGTGTTTACTTCCAACAGTTCTACAGCCGCAATTGGCTTAATATTTATTCCCATGTACGGATTTTTAGGGGCAGGCGTATGCTGGGCTTTGGTTTATAGTGCTTTTGCTTTGTATGATTTACGTTCCGGAAACATTGCATGGAACAGCCGTAATATGTTGTTTGCATTGGTGTTTTCGGCCTTATGCTTGTTAGCGGGGGCAGGTTTGTTTCTGCAGCAAAGCGCACTGTCGGTTGCGACAAACCCAACGTCCACAGGGCAAGCGCTAGAAGAGATCAGTCAACGCTGGATTCCATGGGGTCGGCGTGAAGTTGATATGGCGCTGGCGCAGCATCCGTCAACGCCGCATGCAATACTCGGAATGCTGATGGAATCCAGCGGCGATGCAGTGGTGCAACAGGTCGGTACAAACCCAAATACACCGCTTGCAGTTCTGGAAAAGATTGCATCTGGGCCGCTCACTTATGAGCGGGTTGCAGGGTTGGCTGGCAATCACAACATTTCACATGCGATTATGGAACAATTGCTGGCAGCGATATCGAGTCCTGTGCACGTAACCGATCCAGTCCGGCGCAGTTTATACAAAACCTATGTTCTCGCGGCGCTAGCTGCCAATTCAGCGCTGCCGCAAGATCTCTTCGATCGCTTGGCGGCGATCGATTCACCGACGCATTTTCTGGTGCTTGCGATCATCAACGCACCCCGTGCCAAATGCGAGCAGATGTCACGGTTGTTGGTTTCCGAACCTGCATTGGAAAATGCCAGTTTATATAATACCGTGATGCGAAAACTGAATGAGATAGGGTGTCCGGTCGAAGATTCATAACCTTGCGCTTGCAAACTGATCCAGTCAGTACTGCTTGGCGATCAATTCCTGAAAAATACCAACGGTAGGCCTGTCGGCTAAAAACATTTTCTATTTTTCCGGCTAATGCGGTTCTCCTTTCTGAAGCGAGAATCATTGGCTGTGGCATCGAGTTGCTTGGATTTTCCATAGTTTGGGTTGTTTTGTATTCGATGCAGAATCAGTATAATTATTGTAAAGGGGAAGTTAGGTCTCTATATTGATTTCATGGTTTGAAATTAGCTATAGAGCGGAAGAATCACTCTCAAAGGAGAGAATCATGATCAATACCATACCTCGAAAGTCCGATGAAAAACCATCGGCAAAACCAACACCAGTAGTTGCCCGCAATGATGTATTTAATAATACCGGATTGACCGAAGATTCTAGCGGTATTGTGACGCTGGATGTGATGAAGAATGACTCGGGCGGGAAAAATTTGGTGCTCTGGTCGATTGATAATGGCGTCAATGCGGCAACAGATTTGTTAATCCAAGACAAAGCCAGAACTCGAGAGGCTAGTACAGATCGGAGTGCCAATGGCGGTGTTATCTGGATTACAAACGATGGAAAAGTGGGTTACGACATTACCACTGTGTCGACCACATTCAAAGCCCAGTTACAAGCCCTTGCTGCCGGTGGATCATTGGCAGACACTTTTACCTACGCAATTAAACTCGGCAGTACGATCAGCTGGGCCACTGCAACGATTAATATTTCCGGTGTCAATGATCCTGCCACCATCAGTGGAACAGCTACTGGCGCATTGATTGAAGATAATGCAACGAATACTGCTAACGGTACCATAAGTGTAGCTGATGTGGATGGCGGGGAAGCAGTTTTTCAACCGGTATTGCCAGCGGCGCTGGCGGGTACTTACGGTAATTTCACTTTCAACGCTATGACTGGTACTTGGGGTTATACGTTGGACAACAGTAAAGTGGTGACCCAGGCTTTAACGAGCGCGTCGATTGTGATCGACAGTTTGGCGGTTAAGTCTGTTGACGGCACTGCCGAACAAGCCATCACCATAAGTATTGTCGGTACCAACGATATACCCGTTATTTCCGGGGCGACATCCGGCAGTGTGACTGAAGATACTGATCTGGCAAATATCGTTATGTCTTTCGGCGCCGCCAGCTTATATACCGTGGGAGCTTCTTATCCTAATAGCGTTGCTATAGGCGACGTAAATGGTGATCACAAACCCGATATTGTTACTTCGGATGCAGGTATTAATTCGGTATCCGTGCTGCTGGGTAATGGTTTAGGCGCTTTTGGTTTGCCGAATGTGATTGGTGTCGGCGCCGTCCAGCCTTTAAGTGTGGTTCTGGAAGACGTGAACGATGACGGCAATCTTGACATTATCACCGCGGATGCAGCGAGCAGCGCGGTATCGGTGTTGCTGGGGAATGGTTTAGGCATATTTGGTTCGCCTGGTGTGTTTGGAGTGGGCGCCACTAATCCCCATAGTGTTGTAGTAATGGATGTGAATGGCGACGGTAAGCGTGACATTGTTACCGCTAATACCGGTAGTAATACCGTGTCGGTATTGTTAGGTGATGGTTTGGGTTTTTTGGGTGCGCCGAATATATTCGGTCTTGGAGCTACATCTAATCAACCAGCTAGTATTGCTGTAGCGGATATTAATGGTGACAGCAATCCCGATATTGTTACGGCGAATTATGGCAGCAACAATGTTTCGATCTTGTACGGTGACGGAGTAGGTGCATTTAGCTTGGCGAGTGAACTCAATGTGGGAGCATCCGGTCCGTTTGGAATTGCTGTAACCGATGTTAATGGGGACAATCGACTCGATATCGTGACGGTTGTAACGGATAGCAATGCCGTATCGGTTCTGTTGAGCAGCGGTCCAGGGATCTTTGGCGCGCCGAATTTGTATGATGTGGGAGGGCTCCATACCTGACGGTATGGATGTGGTGGATGTGGATGGTGATGCTGATCTTGATATCGTTACGGTGAATTTTAATAGTAATGATGTGTCTGTGTTGCTCGGCGACGGACTAGGTGCTTTTGCTGCACCGAGTGTGTATAGCGCGGGTGCTTCCCATCCTTATGCAATTGCTGTTGAAGATATAACGGGTGATGGCAAACCCGATATTGTTACCGCCGATTTGGGTAGCAATGTCAACGCGGTATCGGTGTTACTCAACAAGAGCCGCGGAGATCTCGTAACCAGCGGAATACTCAGCATCAGTGACCCGGATACTGATGAGTCGAGTTTTGTGGCTCAGTTTGATGTATTGGGCAATCACGGTTACGGCAGATTCAGTATCGACACAGCGGGTGTATGGCACTACACAGCCGACAATAATCAAAGCGCCATTCAGGCATTGGATGCAGGGGAGACATTGACTGACAGTTTTACTGTAGCCAGTGTTGACGGATCTATCCACCAAGACATTACTGTTACTATTGTCGGAGTTACTGAAGCGTTGTTTTAAGCTGGGTTATTTCACCATAAAGGATGGGGAAGCGGTTTGAGATATTCTGTGCCTATCGTATTGGCCTTTTCTGTATTGTTAAGCAAGAACTGAAGACGAGCCCGCTTTATACCTTAATCAACTGGATTCGGTAAATCACTTGCTTTATCCATTCGGTCGGAGTGGGCTATCCCTCATTTAGACAGTATTGCTAAATTGTGGTTGAGGACGATTGAATAGCTAACCGTGTTGCGCCTGCAGCATTTGCCCGTCAAGCTGTGATGAAGCTTGGTGGAGTAAAGGCAAATAAACCAAACCAGATTCTAGGAGAGTAGAAAAGATGGACAAAATTTTGTATGGCACAGCAGCAATAATAATGATTGTCGCCATTGCCTATGGTGGATCATGGCTGTATCAATTTCTGGTCGAATTTTTCAAAAAAGCGATATAGTCTGAAAATACTCCAGAGGAGATATTTACAATGCATGTGCAGATCAACGATAAATTCATGATCCCATTGGCTGCGGGCAATGCGGTCAGTAAAGGCTGGACCAGTGCGACACAGCATCGGCCAATGGGGGTAACCTGGCATTGGACGGCCTCGTGGAATCTGCAGGTTTGTCGGGATACCATCGGTGGCAGCCACCCGACGCAAAAGGGAATTGCTTCAGCACATTACGGAGTGGGCCGGAATTTTTCCGAAGGAATTGATCGGTATGTCTCGCTCGAAAACCGATCATGGCATGTAGGTAAAAATCAATTGCTGCGATGGGATGGGCAACCTTCCAACGAGAATACCAAAGGCGCGCGCGCTACTATCGGAGTTGAAACGGTGAATATCGGGTATGCGCGCGAAGGTGTCAAAGCCGGTCCGGATTGGATCAAGGCGCATTCTCCAAACGGCAAGCAAGCGATGTTGATACAACCTTGGACAGAAGAACAGATAGAAATGATGATTCAAGTCGGGCGTGAGATCATCGGGCGCTGGCCTGCGATTACTTGGCAGGATCATCATGGCCATCACGATGCTTGTCCCGGGTATAAAGTCGATGTTGCGGGGTTTCCGTTTGCCCGAGTATTGCGAGGGATCTACGATGATCCAGCAATTCCCGATATCTGGTCGCCGTTTTGGACTTCAGCGCAACGGCAACGCGCATTGGTGAAACTTGGCTATGATTTAGGTCGCTTCGGTCCCAATGGCGATGGCGTTGATGGCGATTGGGGCCGTACCAGTGATGCGGCGCTCTCCGCATTCCAGAAACAAAATGGCTTGATCGTCAATGGGTATTGGACAACCTTTGTTTCACGGGTTGTATGGAATTCACTTAAGGATCGAAGTATTGATCCGGATTCTTTGATTTAACCACTTGCGGTGTCTGCCGGAGTTCCGGTCTTGATCCTTAGCCTGTTAGCAGGAGTGACATGATGCCTGGCCCTATGCTGCAACTTGTATCCGATGGTATTAAACGGTTAGCGGTGTACCGCGATCCGCTTTCGAGACCGATGGATGCGGTTATTTGGTTGCATGGCGGCAATGGTGATGCAACCGAGTTTCTGAATGGTATCCGCCCGCGTGTGGATGTGATCGATATTGCGCCACAAGGATTGGTGACTGGTTCCAATCCGGGATGGACCAATCCTTGGGAATCCGATATCCCTGAGAACGCCATTGACAACTTGATCGATATCCGGTTCATGGCATTGCTGGAAGCGCAAATCCGCATTAAATTCAGCTATGTCAAGCGTGTCTGGTTGTGTGGATTTTCGGCTGGCGGCGGCTTGGTATGGTCGGTTTGGGCAATGCGACCGGTAATTCCACAAACATTCAGCGGATTGTGTGCGGTTGGTAAGAAGTTGCGCCGCACTTCCGAGAAATCCTGGAAATGGAATGCCGCGGCAGTACCGGCGATCCCATTTGTGATGATAAATGGCGATAACGATTCGCCGGACGATGAATCAACCGAATCCGGCGAACATTTTTCCTGGCAGGAAAGTTATGCTCAGGCACGCCTAGCCAACGGAAATACTATCAATGAGTCAAGTATTTCCAATTATCCAGTTTGCGGTGAATCGTCCAATAAAGTGCGTCTCAAGATTGCCTCCGCCGGGAAAGCGCCGACCGCTCGCTATGTGATTGAGGGAGTGGGGCATGTCTGGCAGTGTAGCGAGACTTGCCATACTGACGATCTTGTGATCGAGCGCTTCCGGGCTTTTGGGTTGGGACGGTAGAATTTTGTTATGAATAATTGCGCTGTGCAAGCATCGTTGCGATGTGAGTCGTCAGTCTGAGCACTCAATTTTAAAACTTCTAGCATGTTTCTGATGAAATTGCTTATAGAGTTAGTATCTGCGGCAATTTTCGATCTGCTCGCGCAGCTATTGCAGTTAGAGCGCAGGTTTATTGAAATGCTGACTTCATTTCAGTGAGTTTGGAAAACTATCTGATTTCCAGTACTTTTGCGATCGGGGAGTATTTATGCTTTTTCTTTTCCGCATATTGTCCACATTATGATACGGTGGTTTTTCGGATTGGCGTTTGCTGTGGAGCGGTGTTAGGGGTCTCATTTTTGAGAATAATGCTGAGAATATCGGCACGAACGATTGCAGGTGGTTGTTTGACAGTCCTATTGGTCTTAAGTACACTGAAATCAAAAGTGAATGCGACAAAGTATTCACGCCTAATATTCCTTCACTTACCGCGAGAAGTTTCATTCCATGGATATCAATGCCATTCCTGTTGGCAGTAATGTACCGAATACTGTCAATGTCATCATCGAAGTGCCGACCGGCGGGGAGCCGGTGAAATACGAATTCGACAAACAGTCCGGTGCATTGTTTGTAGATCGCATATTGCATACACCAATGCGTTATCCGGCCAATTATGGTTTTATTCCGCATACGTTATGCGATGACGGCGATCCACTTGATGCACTGGTAATTGCCCGTTCGCCTTTTCTCGCCGGTTGTGTGGTACGTGCCCGGCCGATTGCCTTGTTGCATCTTGAAGATGAACATGGCGGGGATGAAAAACTGATCTGCGTGCCGGATAATAAGACCTTTCCCTATTACGCCCATGTTTGCGAGCGCGACGATTTGCCGGATATTGTTTTTCAGCAGATTGAGCACTTTTTTACGCATTACAAGGATCTCGAGCCGGAGAAATGGGTGCGTGTGGGGCATTGGGGCACGGCTGCCGAAGCACGCGACATGGTGATGCGTGCCATCGAAATGGCCAGCGCCACGGATAAGTAAGGAAAATAATGGGGTCGGATTGACGGGTGTTATCCGGATGGATTACTAACAGGGAGGAAGTAATGATGAAAATTGAACACGTGATATCGCGGTATCCAGGGTTTTTAGCTGCTTTTTCCCTTACAGTAATGCTGGTTCTGGCTGGCTGTACTGTTAAATTGATCAGCAGTTATGACGAAGCCACCGACCGGGCGGTCACGGATTTGCAACGGAAGACGGAAGCGCATCTGGTGGTGCTGGAATCGGTCGAGGGGCTGCCGGAATGTGCTTTCGATCATCATAAGCAGTTTTACGACGAGGCCAAGGTCGACATCAGTGCGATTACCGTGCGTGCCGCCGCAATTCCCAAAAACGATATAACCACCCAGCAAACCACGCTGCTTGCCAGTAACTTCGATAACCTTGAGAAACTGCATAAAATTGCTTGCTTGTCGAAAGATCAAATTACGCTCGTGCGCTCGCATTTTAATACCAGTTTTACTGCAATTCTGAAGCTAGAGCTTGCCAAACGCCGTGGCGAGTGACTTCCGCGATTCTAATTTAAGTGAAAGGAGAACAATATGAGCCTTGATGCGGTTAAGCTGGGGAAAGACATAGTGGCTGCGCTAAGCGGTAGCCTTGGTGATAAATGGCCGGATGTGAAAGATTATGCTGAATCCGAGGCGAAAAAACTGGCACAGACGCTGGTGATGATTGGAACATTGCGAGCAGCCGGTAAAATCAATGATGAACAGGCCGCTCTCCATCTCGAGATGCAAAAAAATGCTTCGCGTATGGTGCTGATGACAATCGAAGGATTGGGGGTGCTGGCTGCGGAAGCGGCCATTAATGCCGCGCTCGGTGTTATCAAGGATACTGTTAATAAAGAAATCGGGTTTATATTGCTGTGACCGATGTAATGATTGTTTGATGGAACAATGGCGATTACACCAAGTTCAGCAGCATCCTGATGCCCAAACTATAAAGCAATACCACAAAGATACCTCGCAAAATTGCAGTTTTGGTCGAGTGTGTGAGCTTTGCGCCAAGCGGCGCTGTCAGCATGCTGGCGGCAACCAGCATTGTCAGTGCCGGTAAGTAGACATACCCCAGGCTGTATTCCGGCAAATTTCCGCCATGCCATAATCCATTCGCTATGTAGCCGGCGGTGCCCGCAAGCGCTATCGGAAAGCCGATTGCAGCAGCCGTGCCGATGGCGTGCTGAAGCCTGACATTACAGAGCGATAAAAACGGAATCGACAATAATCCACCGCCGATGGCAACCAAGCTCGACAGGGCCCCGATGATGCTACCAGCCAGAAACATGCCGAATTTACCTGGTAACTGAAAAATTGCGCTGGGGCGAAATTGCAGCAGCATTTGTGTGGCAGCGTAGAAAATAAAGATTACAAATATCAGGCTTAAGAATTGTCCCGTCAATGATCCCGCCAGCGTGGCGCCAGCGATAGTGCCAAGAACAATACCGGGTGAAATATTTTTTACGATCTGCCAGTCAACGGCGCCATGGCGATGATGCGTGCGCAAGCTGGCCATTGATGTAAAGATGATGGTTGCCATGGTGGTGCCAAGAGCCATATGGATAATGCGGTCGGCTGGGAAATCCTGAGCAGTGAACAGAGCAATCAAAACCGGTACGATGATCAAGCCGCCGCCGATGCCAAGTAGGCCTGCGAAGAATCCAACAAATCCACCAGTCAGTAAATAAATTATCCACCATTCCATGATTGGGTCTCTGAAACAATGAGGGATCGGATTATAGAATGGTCAGGATGAACCGCCATTCTGCCGGATCAACCGGCGTAATCGACAAGCGGTTGCCGGTTTGCAGCACGCGCATTTTTTGTAATTCTGGATATCGTCTGAGTTCCTTGATCGGGATCAGGCGAGTGCGTTTTCTCAGCGTAAGTTCAACGTTATACCAGCGCGGGTTGTCGGGTGTAGCCTTAGGGTCAAAATATTTACTGGCAGGATTGAATTGCGTGGCATCCGGGTAGGCCGGCTTGCTCACGGTTGCGATTCCCAGAATGCCGGGTTCTTTGCAGCAGGAATGATAGAAAAAAACTTGATCGCCGACGATCATTTGATGGCGCATGAAGTTGCGCGACTGATAATTGCGCACGCCTTCCCATGCAATGGTTTGATCGGGCTGTGCCGCAAAGTCGTCGATGCTGAATTCATAAGGTTCTGATTTCATTAACCAGTAACGCATGCTTGTTGAAGAACTTGATAATCCGGAAAATGGATAGTTTTAAAATCGTTCGATGAGTTTGCGCAAATATGCTATTTTGGCGGCATTACGTATGCACATTCTAACTTTTTTTGCGATGAATAATCACACACTTTCTGATATCACGGTTGATGTCTGGGTTCAGGGAGGGCCGCTTGCACTTCCCGATTTGATTGGCTCTGTCGTTTTAGTCGAAGTTTTCCAAGTCAATTGCCCCGGCTGTTTTATCTATTCGTTACCGCGCGCGGTTGATCTGCATCAGCGCTATCATCAGCAAGGATTGACGGTAATTGGGTTGGCTACTGCCTTTGAAGATTATGATAAAAATACGCTGGAGAATCTGCAGAAATTGGTGACAACCGGTGAAGTAATCGGTGAAACGTTAAAGGCGTTGGATCAGTATGGCATGCTGTCTGAAGGCAAACTTTCCTGGAAAATACCTTTTGCCGTGGGAATGGATCGCGTAGTAGCGGAAACCGAGCCTGTCACCGATGAGCGAGTACAGAAGTACGCTCACGAATTCTTGCCAAATTTTGAAAATTTTACCGACGATCAAAAAAAATCAGTGTTACAGCAGGTCAGGCACTATTTGGAGCAAAAATCAATGCGTGCTGAAACCTTCGAACGCTTTGCTTTACAAGGTACGCCTTCTTGTATTTTGTTTGATCGCAAAGGCGAGTTAAAAGATGTTTCATTTGGTCAGATCGACTACAAGCAAGCCATGGTCGAGCATTTTTTGGCCGAAAAATAGCCGTTGCTGATTCCAATATTAGTTGTCTCGGGTTGTTAATTTTTTCTCGAGCCAATTTTCAAAAGCCGAGTGATTATTAATGTCGTATTGCCAGCATTGCAAATTCAGTGTTTTGCCAGCGAGAATATTCTGCGGTTGGTCATCAATATAAACGGTTAAAGCTGGATTGAGCCGGAAGGTATCGATTGTATGTCGATAGATTTCCGGATCAGGTTTCAGAATCCCGACTTCAAACGAAAACACCCTATGTTGAAATAAAGAAAACTCCGGATATCTTGTGAAAATCCATGGTGAATGGATGGCGTTGATGTTGGATATCAATATCAATGTGTACTTGGCATCAGCAAGTTTGCGGACTCGTTGCCACATGGGTTCATTGACCGTGAAGATTTGTTGCCAAGCTTGATAGAACTGTTTGCGAGTCGCGTTGCTTCCGAGGATTTGCAGTGCCCAGTCTGCGTAGCTGACCGGGTCAATGAATCCGGTTTCAAGTGCATTTTTTTGTTCGAGTATGTGACAGATTCGTTCATGAGGGTTTGAAATGGTATTCGGTATCAATCGAATCAGTGAAGACTCAAAATCAAAATCCAATAGCACTTTACCAATATCAAACAAAAACGTTGTCGGCGCAGGAATAAGGGAAGGGTTACCTTGCTGCATGATAGAATTTTTGCTGTTACAGATGAGAAGCTAAAAATCAAAAAGGACAAGAAATATAGATTTAATATTTCTTGTCCTGAAATGGCTCCCCACATATGCCGTCAGGCTATCATCTTGAACCATACGGTTCAAGGCGGCTGTTTCATGGATACATCAGGCACATCCCATATAGGCGCGCACAACAGTATCACTAAAATCCACAGCCAGTTTTTAACAATTGGTTCAAAGAATATAAACCTTAACAAACATCGCAGGGATTAAACTTTTTTGCAATAGCATCAACTTTCCTTCAATGTTATTGCTTCATCAACTTTCTTTTTTAACGCTACAATTCTACGCTTAAATTCTTCTAAGTCAAAACCGGTCCCATGGCGCAGTGATAATAATTCATGGGTTATTTTTAGTGCCGCTACAATCGCAATTTTATCGGAATCGACAACTTTTCCTTCTGCTTTGATTTCTTGGATTTTATCATCAAGATAAACTGCTGCCAGTTGAATTTCATCTCGTTCTTGTTCTGGGCAGCTAATCTGAAACTCCCGTCCCATGATATTTATTTTTAGCAATTCATTATTCATTTTTTGGAATAGTCGTCAAAAGTGTTTCAAGCCGGTCTGCGGCAACATGAATTTTTTCATTGAGCTTTTCACATTGTTCGTGAGAAGCTGCTAGCTCTTTGCGCAGCTTACTGTTTTCGGAACGGCTATCCTGATACAAGCGAATAAGCAGATAAACCTTCTCTTCCAAAGATCTTAGTTCTGTTTCCATGTGACACTAACTCTCGAATAATTAATAGGTTAAAGAATATGTAACCGATTTACAATTCTATTTAAGTGCCCTAGAAACATTGTTTTTTATTAGTTATTGTTTTCGTATTTATATGGTTATGCAGAGACTACAGCTTGTTATGAGTACCATCGCAAAATGGAAGGTTACCGGTTTTCTTGCAAGTGCATAACCAAGCAGTTTTGTTTTCACTGACAGAAAATTTATGAGGTGTAAATCCTGTGTTTTTATGGGAGCCATCGCAAAATGGTTGCGCTTTACTTTGACCGCAAGTACACCAAAAATAATCTTTTCCTGACTCAAGTTTTACTTCTATCGGCGAAAAACGTTTTGCTTTATTTGAAGATTCGCTCATTTTTATATCTCTTTAATAAAATAATAAAATCCATTAGTTTAAATAACCGTGCTTGCATTAGAAAGATACATAACTTAGAAATTCATTTTTTCTCATTAGGATAGATCATCATTCTATTTCTTCTTCTAGCAAGATTCTCTAATGGATTGTAATAAAAAGATTAAGTAGAACTATCAAATTTGATAGCGATTACGGAAGCTTAGGCCATTATCTTTAGTTTTGAGTTAAAAAAATATTTAAACGAATAGACGCAGCGCACTTGGACTGCCTGCCAGAATATGATTATTCTTCATAATGTTCTGTATTTCAATGAGTTGCTGCTTGCTTCTTTGGATTCCGCTATCACTCAGTGGAACACGATTATCGTCAACCATAATGCCACCTAATGTATTCGAGAAAATTTTCGCAAGATGTGTCATTTGATCGAACACTCTTTCACCATGCGCTACTCGTGGGACATCCAGCAAGAAAGTGACGCCATGTGTAGTTAATGATTTCATGTTTTCTGGCAGAAATGGCGAGGATTCATAGTTGCTAAGCGTGAATAAGGTATTGTTACTTTCATCACGATATTTAAACAGTCCATCCGAGTCAAGCTTGAATCCGGATGCTTCGGCCAATGCGCGGATTTTGGTGCCGACAAAGGCGCCGTCATCTTTACTGATAATATTGATGCCGATCATGACATCGACATCGGCGCAAAATTTATCAAGCGCGACTGCTTTTTCGTGTGTGCTGACAATATCCGGACATTCGGCCGTGGCTTGAGTTTGTGATGCAAAATCGAGCACCAAATCGCGAAACTTCGATAAATTCACTTCACTGATCGGTCCAGCTCTGTCCGCCAGTTGCAGGCAGCCTTTGATATGACCATAGCCGTCGCTATCAACATTGGATTCATTGGTGATCTCTTCCCAAGGTTCATCTTTATCGGGTTGCCCCAGCCAATAGACAGGCTTACCAAAATCGAATTTTCTTTGCAGTAATTTTGCGATATGGGTATTAGGTATGACCGATTCCGAGCGAATATTGACGATATAATTGGTGTTGCTGTCATAATCAAGCAAGGGGGAAGTTGTCGACGAACTGCTAACAATGTTTGATTGAATGAATGTGTTTGTGGTATGAGCGGCGGGTGGAATTGGCACTTTCGGAGATTCATCGAGTGGCGGCTCTTTTTGTCCGAGCCTATCTGATTGAAGATCTGGCGGGGCTTTATTGAATTTAGGTTCAATGCGCTGAAATGGATCTTCAGTATTCGGATCGTCCAATAAAATGTCATCATGCTCATGATCGAATGCAGCTTGCATATTGCGCCGATAACGCGCTTGCTGCAACCAATTGAAAACTACTACACCAGCAATAACGATGATGCCGATGATGATTAAACTTATCTGCAAGTCACTCATACTTATTTTCTCCAAATTACCTTCTGCTTTTTCTAAAACGGTTGCATTTCATTTGATGACAAAAGATTACGTCAGCGATCGCTGATTGACAACAATCACTATTTTATCGTTGCGCTATCCCGTTTCCCCATCTTGATTGCATCTGCCAAGTCGACAGCGACAATTCTCGAAATACCTTGCTCTTGCATTGTAACTCCGATTAGGCGCTGTGCCATCTCCATTGTTATTTTATTATGGCTGATAAAAACAAATTGCGTGCGTTCCGCCATTTTTTTCACCAGCTCGCAAAAACGGCCGGTATTACTGTCATCGAGTGGAGCGTCGACTTCATCCAATAAACAAAAGGGGGCTGGATTAAGTCGGAATAATGAGAAAATCAAGGCGAGTGCGGTCAAGGCTTTTTCTCCACCGGACAATAAATGGATAGAGCTGTTCTTTTTGCCGGGCGGTTGTGCCATCAACATCAATCCGGCATCGACGGTGCTGTCATCATACAGCGCAAGCCTGGCATTTCCACCGGAAAAAATTAACGGAAAAATCTCGCAGAGATGTTGATTGGTCAAATCTAGCGTTTCTTGTAGGCGCATTTGTGTTTCTCGGTCAATCTGCTGCATGGCGTGATCTAAAGTTGCGATTGCTGCGCTTAGATCTTGAATTTGGACCAGCAGATTGGATTCTCTTGCTTTTGAAATCTCGAGTTCTTCCAGCGCGGCAAGATTGACAGCGCCTAGAGCTGCGATTTCAGTATTCAGTTGTTGAATGCTGGCTTGTAACACGGCTGATTTTTGGCTTTTAAGCAGTGGTATCAGTTGTTCGGTATCAATTCCGGTTTCTTGAATCATTTCATCCAGTTGACGGATAGTCATGTCAGCTGCTTGTTCTTGAAGTCGGGCTTGATTAATATCCTCGCGCAGGGCGTATGATTTTTGTTCGGATGCCATGCGGGTACTGCCGAGCTGGTGTAACTGGCGGGCGATCCTGTCTGCTTCGTTCCGTATATGCACGGCTTCTTGCTTGATAGTTTCGCGTTTTGCCAATGCTGCATCTAAGCTGGCTTGGAGCGAAGAAAAGTCCACCTTGTTTTTTTCTGTATACAAAACATCCCGTTCTTCGCTGAATCTCTGATAGCTTGCATCAATAGTGAGTAAGCTGTTTTCGATCTCGATAATTTTGTTTTGGCAGGTTTGCAAATAGAATGTTGCTTCCTGGAGTTCTTTTGAAGTTTGCAGTATTTTTTGCTGTTGATCGATAAACCGTTGGTTTGCGGTTTCCCAAGCAAGCTGGGCTTGATGCACGCTAGATCTGGAAGTTTCGATTCGCTTCAGATTTTCTTGATACCGCTGATTTGCTGATTGTTGTTGGGCGAGCTCGCTATTCAATGCTTGTTCGATTTCAAGTAACTCACGATTGACTTGTTCGCTGCGGTGGATGGCGCGCTCGTGGATTTGAGTCTGCTTCACCAGTTCCAGTTGCTGTTGATGGTATTCCTGCTGCAAGCGCTTGCTTCTTTCATTTGCTGCATGGATTGTTTGCTTTAATTCATTGCACTGCTGATTGACTTGTGTCATGCATTGCTGCTGTTTTTCTAATTGTGATTCAAGCTGGGCGATTTCCTCACGCAATTGAACCAATTCTTTCTGTCTGGATAAGACCCCGTGCAAGTGCGAATCGGGCGCGTAGAATGCAATACTGTGATGTGTAATTCTATGTCCTTGCGGCGTGACTAGCTGTTCTCCGGGGATTAGCGATGATCTTTGCTTCATGCCTTTCTGAAGATTTTCAACCACGTAAACATGGCGCAGCCAATGTTCCAATACCGACCCGATTCCGGATTGGCCAATCGTGATATGGTCAAGCAATCGCTGGCAAACATTGGCTGTCGGAGTGATTCCGGTCACGGATTTTGGAGCTGAGACGCGGCTGTTTTCAAAAACCGCCCATTTCCCGGCTGGCGCTTCCTGAGTCCAATCCGGAATTTCTTCCAAACACGAAAATTCAATGCTGTTAAGCAGCTCGCGTAACACCGCTTCTAAAGCGATTTCCCATGTCGCGTCGACCTGAATTTTTTGCCATAGTCGTGGAAAATCGTGCCATTGGCGTTGATTCAGCCATGACATGAGTTCCTGATTGTTTTCCAGTTTTTGCTGTAAGTTCTGTAACGCGTTAAAGCGAGCCGTTGCTTGAGATATCGCTTGTTGCGCTTTTTGCAGTTGAGCCGCAATTTGCTCTTTTTTTGCGATACGGTCCGATAGTTGATTTTGAGCATTTAGAAGCGCATGGTTTTCTTCATTGAGCGCTCTTTCCATTTGCTTTTCGGCGGCTTCAAGCTCGATTAATTTTTGGGGATCGATATATTCCGATTCATTTTTTTCTTTGATCAAACGGGTTCGGCGTGCTTCAAGTTGCTGGATATTTTTGAGTGAATAGGCTTGATGATTTTCTTCGATTTGGTTGGCTTGCTCGATGATTAGGAGGTTATGCCGGCACTCGCTTAATTTATCTTGGCAGCTACGAAAGTTTGTTTCCGCTGCCGGTAGTTCCATGCTTTCTTGGTTATTATTAATAACGCATCGCTGATAAATGGTTTCAGCTTTTAGTTTTTCCTGTTGCCAATGAACAAGCTCTTCATTTTTGATGACTTTATTTTGAGAGCACGCTTGTAGCTGAGCTTCAACTTGCAGAATCTGTTGTGTGATACGCTCTTGGGTGCTTATTAAGTGTTTGATTTCTAGCTCTAAATGTCCTGTTTCTGCTTCAGCTGTGTACAGTTCTCCCTGGACTCGAAGTTGCGCTTCATTGATGGTGCTTTCATCTGTGCGCATTTTTTCATATTCATTTTCTGCATCGCGTACGCGATGCAGCATATTTTCAAGCTCGGTTTCAAGTTGGACAATGGTTTGTTGCGCCAATTGGTGTTGTTGGCTGGCTTCAGCTTTACGTTGCAACCAAAGCATGGTTTGCGCTTCCAACAGTTTTTCTTGCAATAGCTTGTATTGCTGCGCCTTCTGAGCTTGGATTTTAATCTGCTGCAGCTGGGTTTCTAGTTCTTGCCGGATATCTTCCAACCGGATGAGGTTTTTTTGTGCATCAGCAAGTCGCGTTGAAGTTTCTTGCTTTCTTTCCCGGTATTGAGAAATCCCTGCGGCTTCTTCCAAAAAACTTTTTAGTTCTTGCGGTCTTGCCTCTATGATTCTGGAAATCATGCCTTGTTCAATAATGGCATATCCCCGTCCACCGACACCGGTACCGAGAAAAAGATCTGCAACATCGCGGCGCCTAACGTGCAAGTTATTGATGTAATAATTTGATTGGCCATCTCGTTGCAAGACACGTTTAATAGCAATTTCGGCATAACTGGACCATTGACCGGAGATCTGATTCAAGTGATTATCAAAAATCAATTCCACACTTGCACGACCAACTGCTTTCCGGTGATGCGATCCTGAGAAAATAACATCTTGCATCGAATCGCCCCGCAATGCCGAGGCTTTGGATTCACCGAGAACCCACCGTATGGCATCGATGATATTGGACTTGCCGCAACCATTAGGACCCACAATGCCTACAAGGCCGTGTGAGATAGAAATTACAGTGGGTTCAACGAATGATTTGAAGCCGGCGAGCTTGATTTGTGCTAGGCGCAATTTTTTGTTTATCGGATTAGGCGGTTATAATAGTCAACCGTGTTATCCGCGCTTTGTTGTATCAGTATTGTTTAATTTTACCATGAGCATGAAGAATGACTAGTAAACCTCTGAAGTCTCTTGAAACATTCCCTAATCCCTATGCAGACCGGGATTATCATATTCATATGGAAATTCCAGAATTCACCTGTTTATGTCCCAAGACAGGGCAACCGGATTTTGCAACTTTGATTCTGGATTATATTCCCGACAAGAAATGTATTGAACTGAAAAGTCTCAAACTTTATATCTGGTCATACCGGAATGAAGGAGTTTTTCATGAAGCGGTCACTAACAAAATTCTTGATGATTTCGTCGCTATCCTGAAGCCCAGATACTTACGTTTGATCGCGCGCTTTTATGTCCGAGGAGGGATTTTTACCAATGTTACTGTTGAACATCGGAAAAAAGGATGGAAGCATAAGCCATTGATTATAATAAATGAATCTATAAGTCAATCAAATATTCGAGAATGAGTATTAATTATAATTTTTAATTACTACATATAAATTATTGATTAATATGAATTATAATTATTTCATGATTTCCTTATATGAAAAAAATAGTTTGCAAAGACGTTTTTTTTAGATATCCTGTAGCCCAGTATGGATATGGAAAATTGTATATAGATGATTTTAAAAAGAAATGGCCTCATTGTTTTATTGCTGTCGCTAGTTTTTTGGTCTTTTTTGTTCTCATCATTCACTGCTTACGCTGATAAGTTAGAACCAATCAAAAAAACGCAGCATCATGAAAATTTGTGGGATCGCATCCGTAACGGGTTCGCATTGGCACTCCCGCCTGACAATAAAGCAATTCGAAAGATAGAAGCACCGTATACGCAAAATCCTCAAGCGTTCAATCATATCGTTGCAAGCAGCGAACGTTATTTGTTTTATGTGGTGGACGAAATCGAGCGCCGCAACATGCCGATGGAAATTGCACTGATCCCGGTGATTGAGAGTGCCTATAATCCTTTGATTAAATCGGATAATCGATCGGCTGGCTTGTGGCAATTTATCCCTGAAACTGCAAAGATATTGGGATTGACACAGAATGTGTGGTACGACGACCGGCGGGATATCGTCGCATCAACGCAGGCTGCTCTCGATTATCTTCAGTATCTATATCGAAAATTTGATAATTGGAAGCTAGCGATTGCTGCTTATAATGTCGGAGAAGGTGTCGTCAGCAAAGCGTTGGCCCGGAGCATGCATAAAGGCAGATCGGCGAGCTTTTATGATCTGAATCTGCCGATAGAGGCCAAGCATTATGTTTATAAGCTACTGGCGATAAAGGATATCGTAGCCAATTCTAAGAAATATGGCATTCAGCTCCGGCCGATACCGAATCGACCTTATTTTGACGAGGTAAAGATTCATGAGCACATCGATATTTCTCTGGTGACCCGCTTGGCAAATATCTCCGATACAGAATTTACCGCACTTAATCCAGCCTACAACCGCTTTGTTATAAAAATATTGGACGAGCCAAGAACATTATTATTACCAAAGGATAAAAAAGATACATTTGTCAAGAATTTGGAAACATACCAAGATCCGCGATTCTCATGGCAAATTTACCATGTGAAAAAAGGTGAGAAAATTAATGACGTTGCCGTTCGTCATGGTACAACGGTAAAACAATTGCAAGCCATCAATGGAATTGCAAGAAATAAAAATCTTACCTTTGGGCAAAAAATATTAGTTCCTCAGTTAGTTGCTGAGAATGAGGCCGATACGATCACACAAAAAAGAAAACCATTGCAAATTGGTAAATCCGATGTGCATATTGTGAAAAAAGGTGATACGTTATATCACATTGCCAAACGCTACCGTACAACGGTTGATCAGATTAAGCAGTGGAATAACAGTAACGAAAATCTGTCAGTCGGTCAGAAGCTGTATATTGTAAGAATCTAGTTGTTTTATTCACAAAAGATTCGTCAATATAGTAGTTTCTTTCTCGCAGCTAGCTGTAAAGACTTCTTAGCAATTCAATTCCCCAACAGACGCCGAAACCGGTAATTTCGCTGTCGACCGCTCCTAATCCGCCTTTATGGCTGCTGGCGGATAGATCCATATGCAACCACGGGGTATCGGCAACGAATTTTTGTAAGAAGCATGCGGCAAGAATGTGATCAAAATCACCGTCTAATTCGCATTGTTTAATATCAGCGATTGTGCTCTTCAGACTTTCTTCATAGTCCGGATCCATTGGAAATACGCAAACGCGTTCTCCGCAATTATTGCCAGCCGTAACCGCTTTTTGGGAAAGCTCATTGCGATTGCTGAAGATCCCGCTATATCGTGATCCCAGCGCGGTTTGCATACTGCCCGTCAAAGTGGCGAAATCAATAATCAGATCAGGTTTGTGTTTGCTTGCCAGGGTAAGCGTGTCAGCGAGTACCATCCGCCCCTCCGCATCGGTATGGATGATTTCGATTGAAAGTCCACTGAGAGCAGTAATCACATCACTTTGTTTATAGGCGCGGGGGCTGATATGGTTCTGCGCAATCGCAAGCCAGCAATCGATTTTAACGGGGATTTCAGCACGCGTAGCTGCCAGCAAAATGCCGAGCGCTACTGCCGAACCGTTCATGTCTTCATGCATACCTTTCATAGAGCGGGCTGGTTTCAAATTGTGTCCGCCGGTGTCGAAGCAAATACCTTTGCCGACTAAAGCTACATTCTTAAGCTTTGTGTTTTGATTACTGTGATGTTGTAAATGCACAATCGCAGCATCTTCGGTATCGCTACCCTGAGCTACAGCTACGAAAGCGCCAGCACCCATTTCTTTAAGTTTACTAATATCATATTCCTGATATTTCCAGCCTTCACTTTCGGCCAGTTTTTTTATTTGCTGGCGGTATGTTTGGGGGGTTAATTCATTAGCAGGCAATACTGTGAGGCCCCGAGCCAGTAGATTGCCCTCCGCCAATGCCCGTTGTATTTTAAAGTTTCCGTTATCTTCGTATCCATATAGGTTGATTTTAGTGAGCGGTTTTCTCGCAGGTTTATTTTTTCTCACTGGCAAGGTAGCGCCATTGACCCATGCCACATACAGTGCGCATTCCGCAAAACTTTTTTTCTGTTGAGTATTACCAAGGATCGCAATGTGTATTTCTAACGGATTCTCCTGCAGCAGCAGTTTCATGGCCTTGCGCAGGGTGGTTTGCTGGTTAAAGGCTGGCTGGGCGGAATCCAGCATGACCCAGGTACATAGCTCACCATTCTGTAAATTAGCGCACACAGGGGTTTCGCTGAGGTCGGTCAATTTCATGCCGCGACGGAGCAGCAGCTGATTTAACGATTCCTCGCCGGGGATATAGTGTTTTTTGGGGAATTTTTCTTGTTTGGGTAGAACTACGAGTATGTAGGATGCTTTGATGGATGGGTGGTCAAACAATGATATATTCTGGTTCTGGTGAAGTGTTGCCAGCATTGAAAACTTTCCTGTCGAGTATTATTTTTAGAGTGACAATATCGGAAGTCATTGCATTAAGAATGATTGCAGATAATATTGCTATTATATACGGGTTAAGGGTGTTTGGGCTGCGTAGCCGGCTGCAGAACAGTGCGTCCCTATGTATATAAATGGAGAATAAACGTAATGCGTCAGTATCTCGAGTTAATGCGGCATGTGATTGATCATGGTCATCGGAAATCGGATCGGACCGGTACTGGTACGCTGTCAATTTTTGGGCATCAAATGCGTTTCAATCTTGCTGATGGTTTTCCATTGGTAACTACGAAGAAATGTCATTTAAAATCTATTATCTATGAATTGCTTTGGTTTCTCAGGGGGGATACCAATATTAATTACCTGCACGATCACGGTGTTACAATCTGGGATGAATGGGCTGATGAAAAAGGTGATTTAGGACCTATCTATGGTCATCAGTGGAGATCCTGGGCTACAGCGGATGGCTGTTATATCGATCAGCTTCAGCAGGTGATTGAGCAAATTAAAAATACTCCCGATTCGCGGCGTATGCTGGTTTCTTCCTGGAACGTCGGGGATTTACATAAAATGCGGCTGCCTCCATGCCATGCTTTTTTTCAGTTTTATGTGGCAGGTGGACGATTGTCGTGCCAGCTTTATCAACGCAGTGCGGATATTTTTCTTGGGGTGCCGTTCAATATCGCATCTTATGCCCTGTTAACATTGATGATTGCGCAAGTTTGCGAACTTGATGCCGGTGATTTTGTTCATACTTTGGGAGATGCACATTTGTATCTGAATCATTTGGAGCAAGCGAATGAACAATTGTCACGTGAACCAAGAGCGCTTCCAGTGATGAAGTTAAATCCTGATATACGGGAGATTCTTAATTTTAAATTTGAAGACTTTGTTCTGGAAAATTATGATCCTCATCCTGCGATTAAAGCACCGGTAGCCGTATGACCCCACTGCGTTTTTCTATTTTGGTTGCAATGGCTAACAATCGTGTGATTGGCAAGGATAATCGATTGCCGTGGCATCTGCCGGCGGATTTAAAGCATTTTAAATTCCTGACAATGGGGCAGACTATTGTAATGGGAAGGAAAACCTATGAATCCATCGGTAAACCACTTCCAGGGCGTGCCAATATCATTATTACCCGTCAGACGGATTACGAAGTACCGGGTGCTCTAGTGGTTAACTCCATCGAAGATGCATTGCAAATCTGTGAAGAAACGAGCGTTGGAAATACCGAGAATTTTATTATTGGCGGAGAGAAGTTATACCGGCAAGCGCTGAAATTCTGTCAACGCATGTATGTTACTGAGATTCTCAGAGATTATGAAGGTAATGTCTTTTTCCCTGAATTTGATAAGAATGAATGGGAAGAAAAACAAAGAGACAAGCATGTTTCTGCGAAAGATGACAATCTGGAATATCACTTCGTCATTTATGAACGGAGAATATAAAACAAGTTTATTTGTCTCATCAATTACGCTTTGAAACGATAAAGGCGCGATGAGCATAAATTGCTCATCGCGCCTTTCAGCTTAAATTAGATTTCGTGATTACGCGAGTGATAGCTCAATAATCATATTACCTTTACATCCGGTAGCGGAAAACCGTTGAAGTTGCTGGCGTAAGCAGTGGTATAAGCGCCAGCATTCGGAATGTAAATGAAATCGCCTTCCTGAATATCGTTTGGCAGCATCAAATCCTGCATCAGAATATCAACCGAATCGCAGGTCGGTCCGGCAACAGACCATGAGATTTGATTGCCTTTCCGGTCCGTTAGAATGTCATAACGCAGACCTTCGGTCATCTCGATAACACCGCCAAACATACCGGCATCCCAATACATCCAGCGTTTACCGTTGCGGGTTGCTGTTCCTACTACACGGCAAACAAAATAGGCTGAATCGGAAACCAGATAGCGCCCGGGTTCCGCCATAATGCGAATGCTATCAGGTAAATCAGCAATGGCTTCGTTTATTACCTCCGCGATGACTTCAATCGATGGAATCGGTTTGATATGACGAACCGGATAGCCACCGCCGATGTTTAATAGCCTTGGATTCAAGCCGGCTAATTGCATTTCGGCAAAAACCTTTTTAGCACGCTCAATACCTACACGCCAGTTTTGCGGATTACGACATTGCGAGCCGACATGAAAAGTAACACCTGCAAGGTCCGCTTTCAGTGAAGCAGCTTCCTGTATGATCTCGTTGATGTCGCCCAGGTGTGTTCCAAATTTGCCTGCTAACGGCCAATCGCTGCCAATGTTGGGTGTATCGATACGCAAATACATTTTAGCATCTGGCTTAACACTGAAGATTTTACGCAACTCTTCAATACTATCAAGAACATACCATTCAACGCCTTTTGCTGCAGCGTACTCTAGGTAGGCTCTTGATTTCATTGGGTTGCTATAAAAAATCTCGGCAGCTGGTACTCCGATACTGAGTAATAAGTCGAGTTCGGCAATAGAGGCTATTTCAAATCCGGCGCCTTCTTCAATCAGGGTTTTTAGGACGCGTTCATCGGGATTCGCTTTAACTGCATAGTGAGGATTTACTCGCGGCATGGCTGCTTTAAATCGTCGGGTTTTTTGCCGGATAATATTGCTGTCGACCAATAAAAAAGGTCGTTGATAACCTTGTTTCAGAGCATTTTGTACATGCTCAAAATTCAGACTGATTTCAGGATGGGTGTCAAATAGAATTTCAGATTGGTCGGTTTTTTGAAGTGTAGAAAGTGTGGCCATGAGCGTGCTCCTTTAAAAAACGCTACGTTTCAGGAATATGTACATTAACTAAATCGGCTGGAGCAAAAAAGTTCTTGGTGCTTCTCATGATGACCTCCTTATCGGTAAATTGTCTGTTTTTAATTTGCACGCATTATAGTCTGCATTGTGTGCAAATCAAGTATTTTTTAAAATTTTTATAATCTTTTATTCATCAAAATAGTTTTTTAAAAAACAATAAGTTATATATATCTATTTATATGCGGCATTAGACGGGTATTTTAAAAAAAAGTTTAGCGCTTTTTATTGGAAAAAGACGATGGCTGGATAAGCGATCAGAAGCTATTTAGAAAATGATCATGTGTTTCCGAGGTAAGGTAATAAAACTTCAGTTCCATTGTAAACGTAAATAACCATCTATTTTTTCATCGAAGTGGAGGTGTAGAAGATTTTCACCCCGTCGAATCAACGTTTGCCGTGGGATGAGCTTAAAAGGGCCTGCGGCAGAAGTTGATTTTTCCATCCTTAACCGTCCGGTGCGTGGTGAGAAAATCTTAAGTTCAAAACGACCAGGAGCAACTTCACGCAATAACGGTGCAAAAGGCTTTGCCAGAGGTTCTCCGATAAACACACCCTGGCCCGGCCAGGCAACACTTTTCCAGTATGCTTCGATAACACTGGCTCCTGTTGCATAGTAGAACATCGCAACTGCAGGCGCAGGAAATTTTTGTGGAAAGCTGCAGGGCTCTACAGCGGTTCCATAACTAGCGGTTGCGCCTGCTTCCAGCCAGCGCAAGCTGCTCATCTGCAAGGAATCTGTCAGCATGCCGCCAAAAGATGTCAAATGATCCGCGATTGCGCCTGGCAGGAAATGCAAGGTATCAAGCATAGGTACTCTGATTAGCCCGGTGAAATAAAAGAGCACATCGTCACGGTCGGCAATGTGATCGGTTTCAAGGATTTGTATTGGAAACACTTCGGCGAATTCTTCTTTTGCTAGCTGAAACCCTGGTGCGCGGCTATTACGTGCGGTATCGGGGGTACTTAGTAAATAGGCTTGGCCTTTGGGGAAAGACTGATCGGAACGGATGCCGCGGTCGATCAACGCCTTGGCGTCCTCGAAAGAAGCGCCGGCCAGCATCATGGCTGGTCGGACTCTATAATCGGTATAGGGCCTAGTGCCGGGCGAATTGAAATAAGGGCTTAGCGCGGTGGGCGCACAAGTTTCAGCGCAATATTTGTGATCGAAACCGAAAGCCAAAGCCGCCGTTAACGACATGCAGCCAACCCGGTAAGGAGCTGCCCAAGCGACGGCAAACGCTTGGACGTAATCCGGTGTTTTTTGATCGATAATAGCTTTCAGTTTTGCAAAATCATCAGGTGTGATTTCGCTGTGGCCGGGTTGGAAACGGATGCGAATGATATTGACTGGTGGAATCTTTCGCGCTGATTGATAGTAATTACCGATCTGACGGGATAATGGATCGCTGTCATTGATGATGACAGCGATGTCTTTCGGCTCCAAGCCGGTACGAGGCAAGGAGATGTGTCTGAGCGCATCCGCCAGGCATGTTGAAGAGAATAGTATCAGCAGCCATAGGGCAGAAAGTTTTGGAATTAACCGCAGTTCTTTCAGCGTCAACATTAAAGCGCGCCTCCATAAGATTAAAATCTTAAATTTTTGGCAGCGTAACGCCGTGCTGTCCCTGATATTTACCGCCGCGATCTTTATAGGAAGTTTCGCAGATTTCGTCCGATTCAAAAAAGATCACTTGCGCGACACCTTCATTGGCGTAGATTTTTGCTGGGAGTGGCGTAGTATTGGAAAATTCCAGGGTTACATAGCCTTCCCACTCTGGTTCAAACGGTGTGACATTGACGATGATGCCGCAACGCGCGTACGTTGATTTTCCCAGGCAAATCGTCAGCACATTGCGTGGAATGCGGAAATATTCGACAGTGCGAGCAAGCGCAAAAGAATTCGGTGGAATGATACAAATATCGCTTTTGATATCGATGAACGAATTCGGGTCGAAATTTTTCGGATCGACAATCGTCGTGTTGATATTGGTGAACAGCTTAAACTCGTCGGAGCAGCGGATATCGTAGCCGTAGCTCGATGTACCGTACGAGACGATACGTTGATCATCCTTGTGACGGATCTGATCGGGTTCAAACGGTTGGATCATGCCGTGCTCCAGTGCCATGCGGCGTATCCACTTATCTGATTTGATAGTCATGTTTTGCTATCCTTAATTGTCTTCCATGATAATTTTGGCGAACAGCTCCGAATGATCCTCCGCCGATTCGGCAATTTTTACAGCCACTCGCCGTGCAATCAGTTTATAAATTTCCGCGATTTTGCCGTTCGGCTCGGAAATCACGCTGGGCTTACCGGCGTCGGTATGCTCGCGGATTTTGATATCGAGCGGTAATGCGCCCAGCAATTCAACGTTATAGTCCTTGCACATTTTTTCACCGCCGCCGGTGCCAAAAATCGGTTCGGTATGACCGCATTTCGAGCAGGTATGCGTGCTCATGTTTTCGACGATTCCCAAAATCGGAATACCGACTTTCTCAAACATTTTGAGACCTTTGCGGGCATCGAGCAAAGCGATGTCTTGCGGTGTGGTGACAATGACGGCGCCTGTCACCGGAATCTTTTGCGCCAGCGTCAATTGAATATCGCCGGTGCCGGGAGGTAAGTCCACCACCAAATAATCCAGATCTTTCCAATTGGTATCATTTAACAGTTGCTGCAAGGCTTGCGTCACCATCGGTCCGCGCCACACCATCGGTGTTTCGACGTCAACGAGCATTCCGATCGACATTGCCTGAATACCATGTGCGTGCATCGGCTCCATCGACTTTCCGTCGAGCGATTCCGGGTGACCGGTGATACCCAGCATTTGCGGTTGCGACGGGCCGTAAATGTCGGCGTCAAGGATGCCGACAGAAGCGCCTTCAGATGCCAGTGCCAGCGCCAAATTGACCGCCGTCGCCGATTTGCCGACGCCGCCTTTGCCCGAGGCCACGGCGATGATGTTTTTCACGCCGGGAATCAATTTGACACCGCGCTGCACGCTGTGTGGAATGATTTTGCTGCTGACCGTGACCTGAATCCCGCCGATGTCCGGTATCGAACGCAACGCGTCGGTGATCTGCTGTTGCACCTGATGCTTCACGCTGTTGGCGGGATAACCCAATTCAATGGCGACAGTTACGTTGTTTCCGCTAATTTGAATGCTGTTGACCGATTTGGCGGTCACATAATCTTTGTTCGTGGTTGGATCAATGGTTTGTTTCAGTGCGGATTGAATCTGCTGCTCGGAAATAGTCACTACAAAACTCCTTTAATACTGCCTGCTTGAGGCGAACAATTTAATGCATGGATGGTAACAAATATCGGGAATGCGCACACAGTTTGTTACAATTGATATTTATTTGACCTGGTGCATTTAGAGCGAATGAACATGCGAAAAATTCTGGTGACTTCCGCGTTGCCCTACGCCAACGGCAGCATCCATTTAGGCCACTTGGTGGAGTATATTCAAACGGATATCTGGGTGCGTTTCCAGAAAATGCGTGGCCACAAGGTGCATTATGTGTGTGCCGACGATACGCATGGCACGCCGATTATGCTGCGTGCGGAAAAAGAAGGCATCACACCGGAAGCATTGATTGCGCGTGTTCATGCCGAACATCACGGGGATTTTACTGGTTTCCATATCCAATTCGACAATTACTACAGTACGCATTCGCCGGAAACGCGGCATTTCTCCGAAGATATTTACCATAAATTAAAAGCCGCGGGTTTGATCGCGGTGCGCGGTATCGAACAGCTCTACGATCCGGTCAAAAATATGTTTCTGCCGGATCGTTTTGTCAAAGGTGAATGTCCGAAATGCGGCGCCAAAGACCAGTACGGTGATTCCTGTGAAATCTGCGGCGCGGCGTATGCGCCGACCGAACTGAAGAATCCTTATTCTGCGGTATCCGGCGCGAAACCGGTCAGCAAATCGTCCGAACATTATTTCTTTAGCTTATCCGATGCGCGTTGTGCTGATTTTCTGCGGCAGTGGGCATGTGACGGTGATCACTTACAACCGGAAGCTGCCAACAAAATGCGCGAATGGGTCGGTGAAGCCGGGGAAAACAAACTCTCGGATTGGGATATTTCGCGCGATGCGCCGTATTTCGGTTTTGAGATTCCCGGTGCACCGGGTAAGTATTTCTACGTCTGGCTTGATGCACCGATCGGTTACATGGGTAGCTTCAAGAACTTGTGCGAGCGCGAAAATATCCGGTTCGACGACTACTGGCAACCGCAATCGGACGCGGAACTGTACCATTTCATCGGCAAGGATATTTTGTACTTCCACGCATTGTTCTGGCCGGCGATGCTGAAAAATGCCGGTTATCGAACACCGACCAAGATTTTCGCGCATGGTTTCTTGACAGTGAACGGCGAAAAAATGAGCAAATCGCGCGGAACGTTTATCACCGCAGAAAGCTATCTGAAGCAAGGGCTCAACCCCGAATGGCTGCGCTATTACTACGCCGCAAAACTCAATAGCACCTTGGAGGATATCGACCTGAATCTGGAAGATTTTGTCGCACGCGTCAATTCCGATCTGGTCGGCAAATTCATTAACATCGCTAGCCGCTGTGCGGGATTCATCACCAAGCGTTTCGACGGCAAATTAGTTGCGGGAGAACAATACCAGGTATTGCAAGCGATGGTCGACGAGCATTTTTCTAGCTGGCGTCCTGATGCGATCGAACAAGCATTCGAGGATCGCGAGTTTTCAGCTGCGATCCGCCAGATCATGAAGTTCGCCGACGAAGCCAACGAAATGATCCATCATCTGGCGCCGTGGGAGATCGCCAAGCAACCGGATCGAAGCGACGATTTGCACCGTGCGTGCAGCCTTGGCATTCAATTGTTTTATCTGCTGGCGCGGTATTTGAAGCCGATTCTGCCCGGCACGGTGCAGCAGATCGAGGCGTTTCTTAATTGCGAACCGTTAACCTGGCCGCAATTGTCCGCCGATCAACCGGTATCGAGCCTGTTGCTGCCTGCGGGCCACGCGATTAACACGTATCAACATTTGATGACGCGTATTGAAGTTAAGCAAATCGATGCGCTGATCGCCGCCAATACGCAAAGCCTGGCTGCAGCGCCAGCGCAATCACCCGCACGGCACGCAGAAAAACAACAGCATGCTGCCAGCCAGATTGCCCCGATTGCCGAAACCATTTCCATCGACGACTTCAGCAAAATCGACCTGCGCGTCGCCAAAATCGTCAACGCCGAGCATGTACCAGGCGCGGAGAAACTCTTGAAACTGACGCTCGACATCGGCAACGAACAGCGTACCGTCTTTGCCGGCATCAAATCCGCGTATGACCCGGAACAACTGAAAGGGCGCTTGACCGTGATGGTCGCCAACTTGGCACCACGGCAAATGAAATTCGGTCTATCGGAAGGCATGGTGCTCGCCGCGGGTGGCGGCAATCCTGGTGAATTGTTCATTCTGTCGCCGGATGGCGGCGCGCAGCCCGGTATGCGGGTCAAGTAACTCCCAAGTATGGAAAACAGCGCAACAGGCCAATTGAGTGACCAGATTCAACGGCTGGAACTTGATCTGCTGCAAAGTGATCTGAACACGCATTCCGGATTGATCGACGAGCTACTGGCGCAGAATTTTGAGGAAATCGACAATCAAGGGCAATTGCATAGTCGTGCCGAGGTGATCGATTGGTTAAAACGCAAAGACCCAGGCTCACACTGGGCATTCCGGGATTTTCGCGTCAAAGTGCTGGGTGATGATCTGTTGCTGGCTATTTACACCCTGCAGAAACCGGATACAGCAAGCAACCCAACACCGGGATCGATCCGCACTTCGCTATGGCAGCGCCGGGATAATCAATGGAAAATGGTATTTCATCAAGCCACAAAAATAACAGGAGCATCCGCATCATGAACCAGGAGACCGCCGTGGAACTCAACGCCGAACAACAACTGACCGACATCAAAAACAACCTCGCCACCGTCAAGCAGCGCATCGTGGATGCCTGCAAGAAAGCCGGTCGCGATCCAGCCAGCGTGCGGTTGCTCCCCGTAACCAAAACCGTATCCGCGGAACGGCTGCGTATCGCCTATGCCGCCGGTGTTCATGAAATGGGTGAAAACAAAATTCAGGAAGCACGTGAAAAATCCGAGGTGCTTGCCGATTTGGGCATCAAATGGTCGATCATCGGCCATTTGCAAACCAACAAAGCCAAATACCTGGCGCGTTTTGCCAATGAATTCCAGGCGCTCGACAGCCTCAAAGTCGCCGAAGAACTCGACAAACGTCTGCAAAACGAAGGCCGCGCGATCGACGTCTATGTGCAGGTCAACAGCTCCGGCGAAGAAAGCAAATTCGGTCTGCCGCCTGAGGCCGTGCGTGATTTCGTGCAACACTTGCCGCAATTTTCATCACTGCGCATCAAGGGGTTGATGACGCTCGCGATTTTCTCCTCCGACCACGACCGCGTGCGCGAATGTTTCGTCAAAATGCGCAACATTCAAGCCATGCTGCGCCAGGAAGCCCCTGCGGGATTATCGTTCGACGAACTGTCGATGGGCATGTCCGGCGACTACGAACTCGCCATCGAAGAAGGGGCTACCGTGGTACGCGTCGGCCAGGCGATCTTCGGCAAGCGGCCGCTGCCGGATAGCCATTATTGGCCTGGGCTGGGGTGATGGATAGTTGTCTAATATGCCGTAAATAAAGTACCAAACTGAAAAATAATGTAGGCTCCAAGGAAACGCTGATTAATTCACCGAGCAAGATGAGATGCAAGGCAGATGGAGCGCAAGAAACGAAACATATCATAGCGATAGGCGAATTTTTGAACACCACCCAACACAGCGAGTCGCTTGCGCAGGCAATTAATCAGCATTTCCCTAGACTAACAGACCGTTTCTGATAGTCTAGAGTCTTGATTTTTTTCTTGCTGTAATGAGGTTTGTCCAAAAAACTACCATTTGCGGCCTAATGGCTAGTAGTTAGCAGGATTGAATTTGATAGGCTTTGTATCGAGTAACAGAAGAATTTAATTACCGGTTTCTTTTCTTAAGCTTGTTCGGACGATTCAATAATAACCCGCCTTATGATGGCGGGTTATTATTGTTATCTATCACAACAGGTACTTACATTATCCCGGCATTTTCTGTCAGCTCTGACGGGGATTTCGTTGATTGGCTCAACGCTTCCAGCGCCAGTTCCAAGACCGGTGTCTGCTTGCTGATCAGACGGACTTGCAGTGAGTCAGAGAATGCATTCAGGGGTGCGCCGCCTTGGTAACTGAAGCGGATGGAAACATGATCGCCTTTGGAAACCTTGATTGGTTTTGATAACGGGAAAACGATGTATTGCGTGTGCCAGTCAATGGTGCTGCACGTCGTCACATTGATGGCCAGTAAATTTTTGGTGATCAGCCGCAAAGCATTTAACTGACCATCTTCGGTAATAAGGATTTCTTCTTTGCATTCGCAGGTTTGGCTATAAGGCTCGGCGTAAGCCAGTAATTGAAATACTTCGGGGTTTCCCAAGCCTTTGCTTCGTTCCTGTATATAGTAGGGATCCTGGAATTGAATCGTCGGCGCGTAAAAACCTGCAAAATGAAAGTTATGTTCGATCGGTTGAATCGCCTGGATACTGGCTTCCGGTACAAAGATGGGTAGCGGGCCGCCAAACTTTTTCCAGTATCGTTTTTTAAAGGAATCGATAACAGGCATTTGCTTTTCCCGTAACAAACCGGTATGCAGCATTTCACAAATCACCACATCGACCGGTTCCGGCGGCAGGTAATGCATGGCGTCGGCTTGGATAATCTCAACCTTGTCGCCGTTTTGGTTTTGCGCCAGGAGATTGCGTGCGGCGCTAATCAATTCCGGGTTGCGCTCGACACAATACACTTTTTGCGCTTTTTGCGCGGCAAAGAATGATTGCACGCCGGTGCCGCCGCCCAGCTCCAACACCTTGGCGCCGGGTTTGACCGCTAAATCAATCGCATCCTTAAATCCTTGCATACGCACGGTATCATTCAGCATGTTGTGATGATAATGCAGCGGTATGAATTGACCGAGTTCCAAACTTTCGTATTTATTTTTCATAGGGATTCCTGAAGGTTGAGTACTGCCGGTTTATAATGAGTTACTGCTAGGGTTGACAGCAATGATCATGCCAACCGTTGGTGAGCGCATGCTGATTGGGGTTGGCGCTACTTGGTTGTTTGTTGTATGGCGAGCCGCCGGCAAGACCGGCAAATGTTGCCGCATTAAAAGGGAAAAATTGTAATGACAGAACCGACGATTACTTGCCCGAATTGCAAAAGCGAAATCAAACTGACCGAATCACTGGCGGCGCCGCTGATCGAATCGACCCGCAAGCAATTCGAACAGCGGCTGGCGCAGAAAGATAGCGAGATTCAGCAACGTGAGCAGGTGATGCGCGACAAGGAAAAGTGGTTAGCGGAAGAAAAGCGAAAGCTCGACGATCAAGTGGCTCTGCAAGTGTCCGAGCAGTTAAAAGCGGAGCGCGTGCGGGTAATCGCGGAAGAATCGCGCAAAGCCAAACTGGCCAGCGCAGCGGAATTGGAAAGCAAAGCGCGGGAGCTGGCCGAGTTGCAAGAAGTGCTCAAGGTGCGTGATGAAAAGTTGGCGCAAGCACAACAGGCGCAAGCCGAACTCATCAAAAAACAGCGCGAACTCGACGATGCCAAGCGCGAATTGGAACTGACGGTCGCCAAGCGGGTGCAGGACGGATTGACGGAAGCGCGGCAATTGGCCAGAAAGGAAGCCGAAGACGAACAGAAGCTCAAGGTGCTGGAAAAGGAACAGACCATCGCTGCGATGCAGAAACAGATCGAAGACCTGAAGCGCCGTGCCGAGCAAGGTTCGCAGCAATTGCAAGGAGAAGTTCAGGAGCTCGAACTGGAAAACCTGTTACGACTGAAATTTCCGTTCGATGCCATCGAACCGGTGCCGAAAGGCGAATTCGGCGGCGATGTATTGCATCGCGTAATTGGATCGGGCGGTCAAATTGGCGGTACCTTGTTATGGGAATTCAAGCGCACCAAAAACTGGAGCGATGCCTGGCTGGTGAAACTGCGCGATGATCAGCGCGCCGCCAAAGCGGAAGTGGCGGTCATTGTTAGCCATACCTTGCCGAAAGGCGTGGAAACCTTTGAATTGATCGAAGGCGTCTGGGTCACTCACCCGCGCGCCGCATTGCCGGTCGCCATGATTCTGCGCCAATCCTTGCTGGAGATCGCGCTGGCGCGTCAATCCTCCGAAGGCCAGCAAAGCAAAACCGAAATGGTCTACCAATACCTCACCGGCCCGCGCTTCCGCCAGCGCGTGGAAGCCATTGTTGAAGCCTTTTCCACCATGCAGGAAGACCTTGATAAAGAACGCAAAGCGATTATGAAGCAGTGGGCCAAGCGCGAAGAGCAGATTGAGCGTGTGATGGGGGCTACGGTTGGAATGTATGGAGATTTGCAGGGCATTGCCGGAAAATCGTTGCAGGAGATCGAGGGTTTGGAGTTATCCCTTCTAGAAGACAAGAATGAGCAGCCATAAACCGGATGGGCCTATGGGATCATTTTCAATTCATCCAACCAGACTTTGGCTGCCGCATCCGGCGGTGCGCGCCAACCACCGCACAGCGATTAGAAACCGCCAGCCGACTTTGGGGGCATTGGGAATGCACGAACTTTTGAATTGACTGGCTTGAACAAACACGTCAGAGATAACCAGTCTAGGTCGGTCAGTTTCTACGATTCAGCATACCGAACAGCATTTTTGACAAAACAATGAGCCTTAGCTTTGGTAGCATCGGTGACATGATGAGTAGCAGAAGCAGTGCCGGAAAAGCAAATGTCATAAAAAGTTCTGCGGCTTTTGCGACATAGCGCCAGAAAGATGTTGTTTCAGTTCCCAAGCCGACATTGAATCGGATTTTTAAAATATCATCTTCTAATGCCGATTTCTCGTCTCCGATGATCAGATATAAAGCATAGTGACCGATTTTATCAATAACGGCATGCGTTTCAATGGTACCTTGCGAGTAGATTTTCGGCATAACTTCCGAAATTATTCGAACATCTTCATAGTCTGCGGAAGAATCTTTATTTTTACCGGTTAATTCCTGCTCAACCAGCCTCAAGCTGATCGGGGTTTCTCTCAAATCCTCATCTACCAGATCAGCAGTAAAATAAACGTTTCCGGTATAAGGAATATTGATGCAATGAGATTTGAATAACGATTCGTTTACTTTAGTTGAGTCGTCGCTCATTTTGTCGGGTTCAACATAAGTACTGAAATACACTGCGTAGAAGTCATTGGCGACAATGCAACCGACCTTGGTATTGTAATGATGCTGTACAGGGCTGATGCGATTACATGCTGTCAGAGTCAGAATTGCAATGAACAGCAGCAGAAGTGGTTTTACGGCCTGGAATATTTTCATGGTTTGCTCCTGATATTTAATCTCTTCGGGTTCAATTCCCCGCCCCTCGGGGCGAAAGCTAGTTGAAAATCAGCAAATTGAAAGTGCAATTAATACCCTGCTGCTTGCGGCGGGGTGCTCTATTTGGCAGGGATTTCGGCTTTTCCTGGAGAAGCAACGGTAAAGGTGAATTTGCCGGTAATGATGTGCGTGTCCGCAGACATCACACGATAGCGAACCGTATAAGTGTCGGGTGGCAGCTTCGGGACGGTGGCATAAATGTGTGAACGATCCAGTGCTGCCTGTTTGACGTCATTATTGTCGACACGCTTTCCGGCGCTGTTGATCACCGCTAGTGATTTAAATTCGCTGGCAACATTTTCGTTGAACCAGATTTTGATCTGATCGGGCGGTGTATCCACAATGCTTTCGGCCTTGGGTTCCGACTCAACGAGGATTGCATGTGCAAATATTACCGATGGCATGCTGGCCATCATCAGTACGATCAGTATCAGCGGCAGCAGTTTGATGGAAATAACACGTTGATTATTCATTGACTTCTCCTTTATGGGTTAACTTTCTTTCCAGGCTCTATCAGTTTCCACGCCAGTTGACTGGTTTGTTTGGCTGGCTTCTCGGTCCACACGGTCAATACGCCGTTTGTTGTTGCAACAAGCCGCGGCTGTGTCGCCGCGTTTTCACCTGGCGTCAGCTGGATCGGCTCGCTCCAAGTGGCACCGTCATTCTCAGCGATGGCGAGACTGACGCTCATGCCTGAAGGATTGATTTCGTTCCATGCTGCAATGGTATGGCGGCCATGATGCGCAATAGCGCCGTTCATTCCCGTGGCGCTTAACCGTGAGGGGGTCGACCAGGTCGATCCATGATCGGAAGAAACCAGGTGATATAAGCCGACTTTTCCCGGTATGCCCGTCCAGACCAGGCTGTGCAGCCAATGCGTTGCTTCGCGGGTAACATAACCAGCGCTGCCGCCGACGTGCGGACAGCCATTCAATTGCCATTTGAAATCGCCGACTGCGCCGAGTGGTTGCCAGGTGGAGCCATGGTCGGTTGACCGGATCATTGCCATATCCCTGGGCGACATGTTGCGGTAAAGCACATTCAGGTGATCAAGCGGCGAATTCACGATCGTATTCCAGCAGCAGGAGCAGGTTGAATCTTCAATTGTCTTGGGTTGACTCCAGCTTTTTCCGCCGTCTTCTGAGCGGGAATAACGCAAACTTTGATAACCGTTTTCTTCGGGATCTTCGAGCCAGACTGCATGGAAAACGCCTGCTTTGTCGGCTATCAGATCGATGTGCGCCTGACTGCCGTCATTATCTTTTGCCGGATTAGCGCCATTTTTCCAGGTTATGCCGCTGTCTTCGGAATACAGGCAAATCATCGGGCCGATCCCCGGTAGATCGGTTTTTCCTTGCATGAGGGCGACGATACGATCGCCATGAACTGCCAGTTGAATGTCATTGCCGCGTTTGGCGTTGATTGCGGGCAATGGCGCGGAGACAGTCGAAGGCGTTGTCCAGTTGCGTCCGCCATCCACTGACCGCTGATACCGCAGTATGAGCGCGGCATCATTTTGCGACTGCCTGCCGCCGGCGATGAGATGAACAGTCTGTTGGTCCGCATAAACATCGAATGTGGCAATGTCGTACAAACCCAGCGTTGATTTCACATAGCCTTCCTCAAGCTGATCACTGGCTTGAGCAGAGTGAACCAGCAGTGCGAGAATGAGGATGAATCCATGAATTAACGAAAATACTGTTCGATACGATTGTTCTTTGCGGTGAATCATAAAACGGGTTGCTGATGGATAATTAATTGGCGAGTACGTAGAAAATGGATTGGTAATCTTCGTACGATAAAGCGCCGCTGATGCCTTCGCGCTGATGCTTACTATCCAGGAAATACGTGCGCGGCAATTCGCCGAACCATTGCGGGTCAATTTCATAGCGCAGACGCTGTGCATTTTCATCGGCGAAAATCCAGTTTTCCAGGTCGGTCAATCCATGTCTGGTCAATATGGTTTGCACCTGCTTCGTATCTGCTAGATCATCGACGGAGAGCAGGATGATTTTGACATCCGGTTGATCTTCTTTTAGTTTATTTAACATGGGCATTTTTTTCATGCAGGTCGCACATGTCGTCGCCCAGATCACCAGCATGACCGGCCGACCGGTATGCTTTTCAAGTAATTGCGGGTAACTTCCGGAGACGAAATGCTTCAGCACAGCTTCTCCCGCTTGCGCCGGAGTCGTAAGCCAGATTGACAGAAGTAATGCAATCAACAGTGATTTAGACAGTCGCATAATTTTTCTCCTGATATTTATTTGGGAAATTTACTTGTTTGTATTCAATCGATTAATAATTAAGAACAAACCCAACCCGGAAACTCACTGGCTCGACAGGGTGGAAATGAAAGTCGTTCACGCCCGTGAGCGATTCTCCCGGGAGGCGTGATGTATAGAAATAGGTGATCGCATCGTCCTTGCGGTCGAGCATGTTGAACACTTCGGCCTGGATGCGGAGCGACCGGTTAAATTCATACCCCAGCATCGCGGATAACAAAATTGTGCCGTCCGAGCGCTTGGAGTTGTCTTCATTCAATGCGCGCGGCCCGAGATACCGCAGTCTCGGGCCGCCGTAGAAACCGCCGAGAACATCGTGAAATGTCGCGCCTGTGGCAATGACCGCTTCCACGGCATTGGGCACGTGATTGCCTTCGTCCGGTACGGTATTGCGAAAGCGTGCATGCGAGAAACTGAAGTCCGCGTCAAATGTCAGCCAATGCACCGGCTGGTAGTAATTGGCAAACTCGATGCCGTAGCGGCGGCTGGGGCGGCTTGCTTCGGTCGTGCCAGCATCCCCGACAAAAACCAATTCCGACTGGAGATCCATCCACCAGACAGTCAGTGTACTTTGCAAGCCACGAACCCAGGTTGAGCGGATGCCGGTCTCGGCGCTGTAGGTGCGGGCAAGGGGATCGGCGCGGTCTACGGCACTGCCGCTAGCCGGATCGATGCGGGTATTGATCCCGCGGGCATCGTTGCTGTGAAAGCCAAGCCCGCCGTTCAGGTACAGCTCGGTATTCGCCCAGGGACCGAAGACGATACCCAATTTCGGACTGACCAATCCGTCGTAACGTGTGCCGTTGTTTTGCTGGATGTTGCTTTGATTGACGGCAAAGCGGAAGCCATCGAAACGCACGCCCGCGGTGGTGCGCAGCCAGCTTTGCCATTGTGTTCTGTTTTGCAGAAAAGGACTGACGCTGGTAACCCAGATGGAGTCCTGGCGGGTGATGCCGTACACCCGCTGCGCATGCGCTTTGGTCAGGGCATTCTGGATATTATCGTTGCGTACTTGTATTCCCAGTGTTGTTTCGGAGTCGAATTGGCCGATCTTATGAAATACCGTGTGGCTGGCTGCTAGGCCGGTTGTCCAGCGATCGTCGGGTTGACCGAACTGATCGCCGCAGGTCTGGAATATACTGGTGGAAATCCGGTTGGCGGACTGTAAGCCGCTTAACCCCGAACATCCCGACGGATTGGTCGTTTCATTATTATCCAGAAGAAAAGAGAAGTTCGAATAGAGGTCTAATTTGGAGTAAATGCCGTAGGCCATGACCGACGTCAGACTGTTTTCCGAGCGCCGGTTCCATTCACCTGTCAGGCTATAGCGATGACTCTTTCCGCCATCGGTGGGGTCAATCGCGTCGAACCGGCGGATGGTGTCCATGCCGATAGCCCGCCTTGGAATTTGATCGGTCGCACGCCAGTCGGAATGCGTTCCCATTGCGGTAATACGCCAATCCTGATTGCCGTTGCTGCCGCTATACCGGATTACGCCGTTGAACTTCAGATAATTATTACCGACAGTCCACGGGCCGTCGTTATGTACGATCTCGCCGGCATACAATACATTGCCTTGTGATAGCCGGCGCGATCCGGCGATCAATCCCCGGTAATAATCAAAACTGCCGCCAGTGAAGCGCAGCATATTCTGGGGCAGACGATTGAAGTAGCGGATATTGGCCGATCCCGCGCTTGAGAAGTCGCCGGTGTCGGCGAAATAATTGCCTTTTCTGAATTCGATCGACTCGACCAATTCCGGAATCAGGAAATTGACATCCGTCCAGCCTTGGCCATGTGCATGCGAGAGTTGATTGACCGGCACGCCCTCTATCTGCGTGAGAAAATCAGTGCCATGATCGAGATTGAATCCACGCAGAAAAAATTGATTGGCTTTACCTTCGCCACTGTGTTGGGTGGCAATTAAACCTGGCACCGTTTCCAGAATTTCTCCGGGACGGTTAATTGGCCGGTATCGAAGCTGATCTTGTCCGACTTTGCCTTGGGAGGCAGCATCGGCGATGCCGATTAGTTTGTCAGCACGGCCGTGTACGGCTATTTCATCCAGAACGGCATGCGCCAGCTTGTTAAAATTTGTACCCGATTTAGCGGTATGCGGAGGGGACGGCAAATCCTTTCCCTGAGCGTTCAGACCGGTGCTGATAAAGAAGGTGATTGCCAGCAAAAGCAGCCGCGAAATCAGAATGCCGACGCCATGTAACAGTAAAGTGGCGAATACGAAACCAGCGATGTAGAAACCAAGACTGGTGGACGCGGAGATTTCCTGTCCGTGGACATAGCCATGAAAAAATGCGAACAGCGAGATAATCGCTACGTTGACGGGAGTCTCGAAACGGATTCCGCGTACGATCAAAGCGCCTAATGTGAGGCAAGATAATAGAATCATAGCCTCCGCACCCGGAATGGCTAGATTGAACACCCCGACCAAGCTGCCGACACCCATGACACTGGCAAAAACAATCGGCAGTACCCAAATTGCTTGCCCGCGGATCTGGGCCGCCCAGATACCAACTGCAACCATGCAGAGAATATGATCCCATCCGGTCAAAGGATGGAGGAATCCTTCACTCCAATCGCTATCGACATGTATTTGCGTGGAAGTGACCGGCATCAGTGCAATCAAGACGATGGTCGACCAGAGAAATGTGGCTTTCAGGTACGAGATGCAGCGCTCTGAATGGATGGAAGGTATTGACGTGATTCCGATAAAAAACTTACCGCTTCGGATCATCCGCAGATTTAAACCATACAAATTTTCTATTGCTTGAAATATAAGAAGTTTCATTCTTTACTACTGTTATTTTGTTAAGATCCGAGGCTAGGGTTGTTGTTTGGAGAGATCACGCTTGAATCAGCTTTTGTTGTGTCACATACGCGTAAATCATATCCGCGAGGTATCTGATAAGTAAATGTGACAAATTGACGCAGGCTGCTGATAGTGAAAATAAATTCCGGTAAGGATTCGATAGAGGACTGCCTGCCTGAAGAATTTCGAAGCGGTGATGAGATTTAAATTGCCTGGAGTTGCCGCGAGAAACAAGCCGGTAGGCGATTTCTTATTGGTTGGCGGAAGGCCGTACTTGACCGTTGATTCCGGTGCCGGGTATTTGCTTTCCGGGGGATGGATAATGTATCAATATCATTTTCATGATTGGATTCTGATGCTTTTCTATTTTTTTGACAGTATTACATTAGGTGTGTTTGAATAGTGTTACTTATATCTAAAAGGAGCATGTCAATTATGTCCAATCGAGGCGGAAAACGCGAGAATGCGGGAAGACCGCGAGGTCAAGGGAAGTTTGGTGAGCCGACGGAAGTCATGCGTATACCGCAGAGCCAGACGGCAACAATCAGAAATTTCCTGGATGCCATGCAACGCAAAAAGGCAGAAGGCGGCAGCGAGAATGGAGTGACTGGAATTGAAGTGGATGAATTTTTCACACCGGTGATCAACGAGCAACTTACATTGCTGCCGCTGTTTTCCACCAAGGTCGCAGCAGGTTTGCCTAGTCCTGCGGATGATCATATCGAAAAGCAGCTCGATGTCAGTGAATTCCTGATCGATCATGCAGCGTCGACATTCTTTGTTACGATCCGGGGAGAGTCCATGATCGATGTCGGCTTGCTGCCGGGCGATAAAGTGGTTGTAGATCGTTCCAGAACGGCAAATATCGGCGATATCGTCTTGGCCGTGGTGGATCGGGAATTTACCATCAAAATCCTCGATTATGGCGCAAACAAAATGCCGCGGCTGTTGCCCGCCAATGCTTCCGGGAAGTACCGTCCGATCTACATTCGCCCGGATACGCAGTTTGAAATTTTCGGAGTTGTGACCGGTTCATTCCGCCGGTTCAAATGAGCAGATTGCTACCGGTTCATTTATCGGGTTGCTGAAGGATTTACTGCCGGGTAAGGTCACGCAATTCCGGCATGATGCGGTGTATTACGGAATCAGTTTTAACTCGTCCAGCCAGACTCTCGCTTCCGCATCCGACGGTGCGCGCCAGTCACCGCGTGGTGATAATGAGCCGCCGGAGCCGACTTTCGGGGCATTGGGAATGCAAGAGCGTTTAAATTGACTGGTTTGAAAAAAACGTGTCAGAAACACACCGAGCCAATGCTTGATGGTAGCAAGATCGTATTCGTTTCTGGCTTGCTCGGGAATCCCAGCCGGCCATTGTCCCGATAGGCGGTTTCCCCAGGCATGGTGCGCAAGAAAAGCAATTTTGCTGGGGCGGAATCCGAAACGGGTAATGTAATACAGGTTAAAGTCTTGCAGCTCGTAAGGGCCGATGATTTGCTGCGTGCTTTGCAGCGGCTTACTTGGTGACTGAACGGGGATCAGTTCCGGTGAAATTTCGGTGTTCAGTATGGCGATCAGCGCCTCGTTGGCGGCGCCGTTGAATTGCCCGGTATCGATGGTCCAGCGGATCAAATGCTGTATCAGCGTTTTAGGAACCGAAGCATTGACACTGTAATGCGACATATGGTCGCCAACGCCATAAGTACACCAGCCGAGCGCGAGTTCGCTGAGATCGCCGGTCCCGAGTACCAATGCGTGATGCAAATTGGCGAGGCGGAACAGGTGTGAGGTCCGTTCGCCCGCCTGCACGTTTTCAAACGTAATATCGTATTGCGGTGTACCGTCAATAAACGGATGTTCGATATCTTTCAGCATTTGCAGGCACGACGGACGGATGTCGATTTCGTGGCTGGTGACACCGAGCGCGGCCATCAAGCGATGGGCATTGGCTTTTGTGCCTTCGCTAGTGGCGAATCCCGGTAGGGTATAGGCCAGAATGTGGGTGCGCGGTATCCCGAGCCGGTCCATCGTATGCGCCGCGACGATCAGTGCATGCGCCGAGTCCAAGCCGCCGGAAACGCCGATCACGATCCGTTCGGTTTTGCTGAACGCCAACCGTTTTAATAATCCATGCACCTGTATCTGATACGCTTCATAGCAATGCTCATCGCGTTTTGCAGGATTATCGGGAACATAGGGAAAGCGTGCTACTGGGCGAAGTAACGATACGCTATCTTCCGGAATCACAAAGTTGAATTCAATCCGGCGAATATTGCCGAGTTGTTCGCGGTGGAGTTGAATCACGTCGTTGAAACTGGTGGTACGCTGGCGCTCTTGTATCAGCCGTTTGAGATCGATATCGGCGGTGATGATTTGTTGCTGATCCGAGAAGCGTTCGGATTCCGCCAACAGCTGATGGTTCTCATAAATCATCGCATGGCCATCCCATGCCAAATCGGTCGTCGATTCCCCGGGACCGGCGGCGGTGTACACATAAGCTGCTAAACACTTGCTCGATTGCATGGCGCAGAGGTGGCGCCGGTAATCGGCTTTACCGATAGTGATGTTGCTGGCGGATAAATTGGTTAGGACGGTGGCGCCGGCCAGTGCGGCGTAGCTGCTCGGCGGCAGTGGTGTCCATAGGTCTTCGCAAATTTCGGTATGCAAGGAAAAATGCTCAACATTAGTCGCGGTGAAAATCAGATTGTTGCCAAATGGAACAGTGTTTCCGAGGAAGCTTATGTCTCTGGCGAGTGCTGCATGCGCTGAAGTAAACTGCCGCTTCTCATAAAATTCCCGGTAATTGGGCAAGTAGGTTTTTGGCACGATACCGAGAATACGCCCACGATAAATCATTACAGCGCAGTTGAATAGCTTGCCTTCCAATTGCAACGGCGCGCCAACCAGCAGAATGGGTGTGAGTTCCCGGCTGGCTTCAATGATACGTACGATACCGGCATTTACCGCATCGAGCAGGGCTTGCTGGTGAAACAAGTCGTCAGCGGAGTAGGACGAGATGCTCAGTTCCGGAAAAAGCGCGAGGGTTGATTTAAGCTCGGATGCACGCGTTGCGAGATCGAGAATACGCTCCATATTGAATGCCGGATCGGCAACTTTAAGTTGCGGGATACAGGCCGATACCCGGATAAAGTGGTGCGAGTAAATCGAGTGGAAGTTTTTCAAGAATATCTCCGTGAAATCGCCATTCCGGTCAGATGCGTGAATAATAAAGCAAATGTTACACGCATCGGGATAAGTCTGGCAAAACCATCCATTCGTTTCGATCAGTTCGTTTGGATCAATCTATCAGAATCGGTGCGATGGTTTGTTTCGTAGCGCTTCGTATTCCGAATAGGTCAACACTGCGGCTATCAGAGTCACGCGTTGTTGATCAGGATCAAAGAAAACGGTGCGTTTGTGGCGATAATGAAAAGCGAGTAGTAAAGAAATGACTTGTGCAAATTGATGTTTGCCAGTCTGGACGATTAAAGTCGGCAGGATCACAAAATTTACAGCGTGAATCACTATGTACATGCAAGATGGAGGGGATTAGGTATATACTGAAATTGTGTTGGTAAAAGGGGAAGAATAGAAAGAAATTACTTTCTTCGCTCGTTGTTATCCAGCCACTGAGATTTTTCGGGAGTCATTGTGTTTTTTAATAACATTCAAACAGGAGAAATCATCATGAGAGTACTATCAACTGCAGTTGCAATCAGTGCCTTGGCTTTAATCATAAATGCTCAAGCTTGGGCAGCGGATGCGGGACATACATCCGAAGCCATGGAACATGCCGGAAAAGCGCAAGCGCATGGTGAAATGGGGCATGCCAAAGAATCGTTGGAGCATGCCAAAGATAGTTTGGCGCACGCTAAAGCGGCTAGGGACGATCATGCTGCGTCGCATAAGCATATGGATGAAGCGATCAAGCACCTGGAAGAAGCAATCAAACACGCTGATATGGGACACGGCCCTGAAGCCGCCAAACATTCGGAAGAGGCGATGAAACATATGCGCCAATCCGGTCATTAATAGTTTCAATCATTCCCCCTCAGGTGAGGGGGAATAAGTATTACTGCTGCGCGCCCAATGCAAGTGCGCGTTTTTTCGTTTGCTGCGCTGCTTCCGCAGAAACTTCTTGATCCAGCCATCCTTGCAAATTTGCGCTGGCGATATCGGCTAACGCTTCAATCCAATCATGACGTTCATTGAGGCAAGGAATGTAGTGAAATTCCTTTCCGCCAGCCTGAATGAATGTATGCTTGGCTTCAATCGCGATTTCTTCCAGTGTTTCCAGGCAATCTGAAACGAAACCGGGACAAATAATATCCACACGACGTGTCTGCGCTTGACCTAATTCCTCCAATGTGACTGCTGTATACGGTGTCAGCCATTGCGCTTTGCCGAAACGCGATTGAAAGCATACGGCGTATTGTTCGGTTTGCAATGCCAATGCTTCAGCCAGCAAGCGCCCGGTTTTTTGACAGTAACAATGATAGGGGTCGCCCTTGTCGAGGCTCGCGCGAGGAGTACCGTGAAAACTGATGATCAGCTTGTCGGGTTGTCCCTGCGTTGCCCAATAGTCACGTACATTTTGTGCCAGAGCAGCGATATAGCCTGGATGATCGTGATAATGCTTGACGGTACGGATTGCGGGCTGATTGCGCATGGTTCCAAGGACATCGAAAACATTATCCATGGCTGCCGCCGTACTACTGGCGGCATACTGAGGAAACAGCGGAATAACCAGAATCCGGTCACACCCTTGCGCTTGCATGTTGGCCATTACCGTGGCGACTGATGGCTTGCCGATATTCATTGCGTATTCGACAACCGGGGGATTGTTAAACCGGGATTGCAATGCTTCGCGCAGCAGTCTGGTTTGCCGTTCGGTATGCACTTTAAGCGGTGAACCTTCCGGCATCCAGATTTTTGCGTATTTCCCGGCCGATTCCTTGGGTCGGAAAGGCAGGATAAAGCCATGCAAAATGGGCCACCAGATTAGCCGCGGCACTTCAATGACGCGGCGGTTGCTGAGGAACTCCTTGAGATAAGGACGTAATGCTTGCGCGGTTGGCGCATCAGGGGTGCCTAAATTGATAAGCAGTACGCCCGTCCGGCTAGGCGAGCCGTGCTGATAGTTTGATTGGGAAGCCATGCGATCAGTTATTGTTGAAATGGGATGATAGATTATTGTTGCGACAAGCCATTGGAAAGCAGTTTCGCGGTAATGTCAACGATCGGGATTACGCGCTCGTAAGCCATGCGTCGAGGGCCGATGACACCAACGGTACCGACTACTTCTCCTTCTATTTCATACGGTGCGGTTATTACGCTGAATTCTTCCAGCGAAGCGACTTCGGATTCGCCGCCGATAAATATTTTTACGCCATGCGCTTGCCGGCTTAGTTCGAGCAACTGCAAAAGTTTGGTTTTGCGTTCAAATAATTCGAAGAGATTCTTTAAACTCGTGAGATTGTCCGACAAATCGTCAATTTGAAGCAGATTATGCTCGCCAGCGAGAACCACTGCTTCGCTACTTTCATTGATGGCATTACTGCCAACCTCGATGGCAGCATTCATAAGATTAACCATCTCGCTACGCAGTTGTTTTAATTCGGTGTTCAGGCGGCTTCGAATTTCATCCAAGGTGCATCCTGCATAATGCTGATTGATAAAATTGCCCGCCTCGATCAGATCGGATTGATTGTAGGGTGTATTGGTGAAGAGGATACGGTTTTGCACATCCCCTTCGGGCGTTACGATGATCAATAGAATGCGTTTTTCCGAAAGCGCCATGAACTCGACATAGCGGAAGATCGCACCCTTGCGTTTCGGTGTTACGACCACGCCGGCGAAACGGGTTAACTCCGACAGTAACTGCGAAGCTGCATTGATTAGACGTGAGGGATTGTCGGGATGTAACTGATTTTCCAAATGACTGAGTTCGGTTTGATCCAGCTTTTTAACAACCAGCAGCGTATCCACAAAAAACCGATAACCCATCGGGGTTGGAACTCTTCCGGCGGAAGTGTGGGGACTTGCGACCAACCCCATTTCCTCAAGATCCGCCATGACATTGCGGATCGTAGCCGGACTCAGATCCAAGCCGGAAAATTTGGATAGTGCGCGGGAACCCACCGGTTGCCCTTCGTGGATATAACGTTCGACCAGGGTTTTTAATAGTATTTGGGCACGTTCGTTTAACATGGTTTTATTCTACACGAGTCAGCTGATTTTATAATTGAATGCAAGTAATCATTTGTCCATTTTTGTGTATGCTAAACTTCGATGGTACTCAAGTTTCACCAATCAATGCGAGGTATTGAGTCCGCTAAAAACTTGGATTATTTCTTGGGAATCTGTTTTTTCCGGGTATATATGGTCAAGCTGCGATTTTACAACGCTACCATGGACATTGTTGACTAACTTGCTTTATTTTAACGGTAAATCAGGCATTAATATTTAATTCCGGCTCAGCGCGATAAAGTAAATCATCATTCCCAGTCATGAATTCATCATTTTCTACCATTGCCTTGATTGGTAAGCACAAGAATCCCGAGATCGCAATTCCGCTGCTCAATCTGGCTGAATATTTAACTGCCCGGAAATACCAAGTGTTATTTGATCGCCTCACCGCCACGAATATTGGTTCTGATTTATACCCGGCGTTGTCGTTGGAAGAGATCGGCGCGCAGGCGGATTTGGCGGTAGTGATGGGTGGCGATGGCACCATGTTAAACATTGCACGTATGCTGGTCGCCTACGATGTGCCGCTGATCGGTATCAATCAAGGCAGATTGGGTTTTCTGACCGATTTATCCATCGAAACCATGTTTGAAACGTTGGATGAAATACTGACGGGAAAATATATCACGGAAAAGCGCATGCTGTTGTATACGGAAATCTTTCGCGCTGAGATCAATGTATTTAATAGTCTGGCATTTAACGATGTGGTGCTATATCGCGGTATGAGCAGCGGTATGATTGAGTTTGAGGTCAAGGTTAACGATGAATATGTGAATACCTTGCGCTCCGACGGATTGATTGTGAACACGCCGACCGGATCAACCGCATACGCATTGTCTTCCGGCGGTCCGATTTTGCATCCCAATTTAGATTTAATTTCGCTGGTACCGGTTTGTCCGCATACCCTCAGTAATCGCCCGATCGTGATCGGCCCGGATGCTGTCGTCGAGATCCGGATGATCAGTTGCCAGCAGGTCAGGATAAATTGCGACAGTCATTCCGGATTCGATTTGGAACCAACCGATAAGATCTTGGTGCGGCGTTTCCCTCAGACGGTTCGGTTGCTTCATTCCGTGCATCACAGTTATTACCGCATGCTGAGAGAGAAATTGGGCTGGAGCGAACTGCCGTGACCGCACTGGACATTGCGTCGCTATGTTGAGACAGATAAGTATCAGAAATTTTGTCATCGTAGATCAAATCGATCTCGATGTTCTGCCTGGTTTCACGGTGCTGACCGGTGAAACCGGAGCCGGAAAATCGATATTGATCGATGCGCTGACACTGATTCTGGGGGAACGCGGCGACACTAGCCTGATCCGCTTAGGATGCGAACGGGCCGAGATCAACGTTACTTTCGACATCAGCCGCTTACCGTCATTGGTGCAATGGATGGATGACAACGACCTGCAGGGAGAAGCGGAAAGTTGTTTGATGCGCCGGATTATTGAAAGCAACGGACGATCTCGCAACTATATCAATGGACACGCCGCGACCTTACAACAAATGCGCATTGCAGGCGATTACCTGATTGCAATTCATAGTCAGCATGCGCATCAATTACTGTTACAAAAAGACGCGCAACGGGAACTGCTGGATGCATTTGCGGGTTGCGGCGAGCTTGCTAAAACGGTTAAATCGGGCTATCAGCACTGGAGAAACTGCCAGCAGCTTAGAATCAGCATGGAGGAGCGTGCGGCTGAAATGCTTGATAAGCGGGCACAGCTTGAATGGCAATTGGAAGAATTGTCCGCGTTAAATTTCTCCTTGGACGAGTGGCAGCAGTTGCAAGCTGATCATAGCCGCTTGTCGCATTTGGCGGCGTTGATGGAAACGGTGGAACTGACAATCAATGCGCTGTCCGACAGCGAATCGTCGGTGCTAGGGCAGTTGAATGCCGTGATTGCACAACTGCAAAATATGCAGGAGTATGACCGGCAATTGCAGCCCATCGCCGACTTGCTCGAATCGGGACATATTCAAGTGCGCGAAGGTTTATACGAATTGAAACACTATCGTCAAAACTTGGAGCTGGATCCGCAAGTATTGCAGGAGATTGATCAGCGAATGTCGGCGATTCATACAACCGCCAGAAAATTTCGCTTGGATCCGTTACAACTGCCCGCGCTGATGGATTCACTATCGCAGCAACTGGAAGCGCTTGGTTCCAGTACGGATATTGAACTTTTGCAGGCGCATGAAGCGGCTGCTTGGTCTGCTTATTTCCAGCAAGCCACCGAGCTGACGGCTATCCGTGAACAAGCCGGACGAGCGTTATCGCAACAGGTGACTGAGATGATGCAAACCCTGGCGATGGAAGGCGGTCAGTTTTCGGTTACATTAACTGCTTTGGAGCAAGGCAACGCCGATGGCTTGGAGCACATCGAATTTCAGGTGGCTGCGCATCAAGGGCTGCCGCTAAGGCCGCTGGCTAAAGTTGCATCGGGTGGTGAATTATCGAGAATCAGCCTGGCTATTCAAGTGATAACCAGCAAAGCCGGGATTGTATCGACGCTGGTTTTTGATGAGGTCGATGTCGGTATTGGCGGGAAAGTTGCTGAAATCGTGGGCCGGTTGTTGAAAAAATTAGGGCAGGAGCGGCAAGTCCTGTGCGTTACGCATTTGCCGCAAGTAGCCGCTGCTGGCGACCAGCAATGGCAAGTGGTTAAAACTCTAGGCGCCGGAGAAAGTGTGCAGGTCTCGAGTCATATCTCTATCCTGGATTCGCAGCAACGCATCGAAGAAATCGCGCGGATGCTGGGGGGGGCGCATATCACCGAAACCACGCGGCAGCACGCTGCGGAAATGCTGCAGGGCGGAGCCAGTCGATCATGATGGATGCAGAGCTTTCTTAACGGATGAAGTGTCGGGTTCCCACCATATCGACGATCATGCGGCGGTAGGTTTCGGATTTGCGTATTTGCAGCAATTCGAGATTGCTGAGGTTGTCGGTCATGATCATGCCATTCGATTGATCAATTGCCAACAGTCGTTCATTAAGCCAAGCGCGTTGCATCTGCGGAATTGAATCATCGTTCAAATCAAGCGCGTGATTGGTTGCGAGGAAAATAAAATCATTGAAATTTTCGTTGGGGTCGGAAATGAATACCCGCTGATGCGGAAAAACTTGCGCCAGCGTTTTTGCGACCGATGCCAACGCAGGATTTTGCCCATTGTCGTAAAATGCGACAAAGTTGAGCGCGAGGATTCCTTGATTTGCCAGTAATTCCCGTAGCTGGGCGATGGCCTCAACTGTCAGCAGATGCGTCGGTTCCGATCCACCGGTGAAAACATCCAGAATGATCAAATCATAAGGGCCTTTCAGCTGACGGATTTCGTAGCGCGCATCACCGATAATCCGCCGGCCGGTCGGGACAAATCCGAAGTGTTCGCTGGCGGCTTCGGCGACGGCCGGATCAATTTCCAGCGTATCCGTTTCGATACCGAACTCTTTCAAAGTGGCGACCATGTGACCGGCGCCTTGTCCGATCAACAATGCTTTACTCTGCGATGGCGCTAGCGCCGGGATCATCGTTACAATTTTTTGATAGGTTAAAAGATTCTCGCCGTGGCTGAGGCTGGCTGCTCCGATTGTCGAAGCATCGACAGTTAGCAACCGCATATTCTCATGCGGTTGATCGATGACGCGAACCCAGCCGTACAAGCTTTCGCGTTCAAATATGGTTTGAAGCGCTTCGGCGGATTCTGATTTGCCGGAACTGGCGATCTGCGGATACAACGCCAGGCCGATAATGACCAGCAGTGTGGTAGGCGCTAAAGCAACGGTGGATTTCTGATATTTCCGTTCAATCACTGCAACGATCATTGCCAGAGCCAATAAGGCTATTCCCAGTCCGATGAAAATTTCACGGGAACCGATCAATGGAAATAAGTAAAAACCCAAAAACAATGTTCCTATAACACTGCCAACGGTACTCACCGCATAGATCGAACCGGTACTGGCGCCGACACTGGCAAGCGTCGTTGTCGATAACTTGACGGCAAATGGTCCGACCATGCCGAGCATAATCAGGCTGGGAGAAAACAAGATTAATGTGCTCAGGAAGCTGCCAAGCCGCAGTCCTAAAGAATCTGTCGCCAACAGGACCGGTCCGGTGAGCCAGGGAATAATGAGCGTCAATAAACCGGCTGCCGCAATGATAAACGATAAACCGGAGCGAGATCGGTCAGCCCAAATACCGCCCCAGTAATACCCTAATGCGAGCGCAATCAGCGTGACGGAAATCAGTGAGGTCCAAACGTAAAGGCTGGCGCCATAAAAAGGCGCTATCAGACGCGTTCCTAACAGTTCGACCACCATGACGGCAGCGCCGGTTAGAAAAATGGTGCAATAAAGCCAAACGCGGTTAAGCAATTTTGCTGAAAAATTTGAGTTCATGATGTGACTTGTTGCAAATCTGTGAAGGGTGAAATCAGCGATTAACTGAAAACCCGCCATTCTAAAGAACGGGCTTCGAATAAGAAATGCGACAAATTGTCGCACGTTAATAGTTTATCTGAGCGCCCAACAATATGACCAAGCTCAACAGGATTCTGCAAGATCAACGAAAAGCGATTCATGTGAATAGGGGGGGGGTGCGACAATTTGTCGCATTGCTATTCGATGAATTCGGAAATAAGATCTAGGACGAAAACATTGAATGTTCGATCAAAATAATCAATTGGTAAAACATTGGATTTATTTCCGGATCAGATGAGCGGAATGTTTTTTTAGAAGATAAAAATAAGGCAAATCAAAAAAATTATTAGGAGTTTTGATAGATGTTCAGATCAGCAATTATGAATTATCGCGCATTCGCTTTAATGGGAATCATTGGATTGACCGGAGCATGGCAATCCGCGCATGCGCATACCCGCTTGAAAACACCGGTCATCCAGGAAAATGCAGCCAATCATGGCAGCAATTATAATGATGTGGTGATCGGGCACGGCTGTCAAAATACCACCGATGGCGCTTCAACAATCGACACCTTGGGCACTGTGGTTGTGTTTCCGGATGGCAAGGATTCCATCATAACCACTGGGACCGTTGATGGTGCCGCACATACCGGTACCTTGTCGGATTTCGTCACCAATTGGGGCAGTCCTGTGACAATTATTCAAGATAGCAGCGTTTTTTCGCATCAGGAATATATTAAAGATTCTCTTGGCAACAAACTGGGATTCTGGACAGGTGGTGGTAAAGTATTAAAGGCGGGTTATCGTGGAGTATTTCCATTTACAACAGCAGGGGTAGTGATTGAACCAACTTCTTGCGCTAAAAGTGTGACCTTTGTGGTTGCAATAGCGGATATTTGCGAAATTACTGATACGAGCGGATTCAGCAATGCGACGGTGCAGTTATGGACCCCTGCGGTTGGCTCTATCTATGATGGCGTAGGGTTGCATGGCTATAATTCTCCAGCGACCCTGAAAGTAACGCGCTCGATTGCACCATTGCCTTCATCATGCGGTGATGGCGTGGACGTGTTTGTGAAACCATCGAAAGCACAGTTGGAACGTGATTTGCGGATTAATTTTAACGGTACGCAGATCTGGCCAAAATAAGTAAGTTTTGTTTTGACGTGGTGAAGGCGTCGAGTTCATCTGCAGCGATGCAGGTGAATCCGATTCCCTTTTTAGAGCAATAAGCTGAAAAATCTGTTTTAGGGCGGTAACATTACAATTCAATTGTCGCGTTTATACGCAAGGATCTTGATCATGTTTCACATTTCCTTTAAAAAAACACTCGCGGGTATGATTTCTATAGTGATGCTTGCTTACCCTGGTTTAAGCAGTGCGCATGATGCCGGCGCGACGATGGATCCGAATGGTACCGTGGCGGCTTTTACCGGTTACGCGCTGGTGACTTGTTCTGATGACGGCAACGGTCCAGCGGATCATCTGCTTGCCAGCATCAAGGATTTATCACCACCGCAAGACAAATTGCTGGTTAATTTACAGATTATCAAAGGCAATCGTGCGATTAGCACCACCGATCCGGTTTCGGGCGATGCCAGCTATAGCCCTGAAGTTAAAGTGCGAGGTGGAAATGGCACCTATCTATTGTTGGTTAACAAAACAAAAGCCGGAGCAAGGTCGTTTGCTGTTTCGTATCATTGCATGACGGCGAATAATCTCCATACCGGAACGGATATCGTGGTTAATCAATTTGAGTAATGATGGCAGGGGTGCAAATTATGTTTGAATCTTTCTTGAAGAAAATAAAAACAAAAATTTTTTGCACGATGTTGCTGGGTTACGCTGGTCTATGCAACGCGCATGATGCCGGCACCGTCATGGATTCCAGCGGCACGGTGGCGGCTTTCACCGGTTACGCGCTGGTGACCTGTTTTGATAATGGCAATGGTCCGGCGGATCATTTGCGGGCCAGCGTCAAAGATCTATCCCGGCCGCAAGATGGATTATTGGTCAATCTGCAAATCATCAAAGGTAACCGGGCGATCAGCACGACTGATCCGGTATCGGGGGATGCGAATTTCAGTCCTGAAGTTAAAGTTCAGGGTGGGAATGGGACTTATTTATTGCTTGTAAACAAAACTAAAGCAGGGGCTCGGTCATTTTCAGTTTCCTATCATTGCATGACAGCGAGCAATGCCCATACCGGGACGGATATAGCAGTGCAGCAATTTGAGTAATGATCAAAGAATCTATTTTTGCGATAATGCATTAAATCGGATAATTGGAACGTAAAATGAAAAAAATAAAATTTTTGTGGGCAGCGATATTGTTATTTTCTAACAGTAGCTTATTCGCAGAGCATTTAGACCAGGTTTCTGCTGCCTGTGGCTTAACCACACTCGATGGCAAACCGGCGCTGGAGCTGCAAGAGTTGAAAGGAAAAGTGGTGTATATGGATTTCTGGGCCTCTTGGTGTCCGCCTTGCGTCAAATCTTTTGCGTTTCTGAATCAACTCAAACAGGAGATGAAAGATCAGGACGTGCATATCATTGCGGTTAATCTCGATGAAAAGGTAAAAGATGCGCAGGAGTTTCTGACGAAGCACCCGGCTAATTTTTCAATCGTTGCCGATCCCAGTAAAGAATGTGCCAAGGTATTTGAAGTGATGGCGATGCCGACTTCCTATATAATCGATAAAAAGGGAAACATTCGGCATGTTCATCAAGGATTCCGTCCGGGTGAGACCGAGGAATTACGCGCATTAGTAACACAATTGGCCAATGAGCATCCATAAAGTTGCGATGCTACGCAGGCTTAGAAAGGACCTCGCTCAGAGTACCGCCTCGATTTTTTTTATTGTAACGTTGGTTTCATTAACCGGCTGTGCTCATGTATCCGCTTGGGAACGTGGCAATCTTGCAAAACCTCAAATGGACGTCGATCCGTTTCCGCTACAAAGCGAAATCCAAGCTCGCAATTACAGCAGCCGCGAGGCGGCGCCAAGTCATAAGTCATCTTCCGGGGGCGGTGGTTGTGGATGTTATTAAGTTGAACGCTGATCGAAGCTGTTTAAAGGCAATCAATTTGCAGCGAAAAAAGAAACCTAAAAGCCAAACCAATCATTATCGATCCGCATCTTCTGATTCACTATCGGTAAAACCGTGCAGTAGTGCTTTACAAGCATTGACATCCGCCGCATTGGTATTGCCGGGTTTGTTGATGTCATCGGGGCATGCGGCCGGCCCGGACCGGATTAATTTCCAATACAGCCGCTATCAGGAAGGCGAGCGCAATCTGTATGGCGTCCCGCAGAGTTTAAAACCGATTACTGCCGATGTTTTGCATGGCAGCGGCATTTTCTCGCTTACGGATCGCACTCGCTTCACTTTCGGTTATACGCAAGATACCTGGTCCGGCGCAACGCCGGTAACCATCGCTCCATTGGCAGCCAATAGCAATAATCCGATTTTCCGCAATACCGATTCCGGCTCTGTGATTGTCGGAGCTTCTCCTTTGATTAACAGCAAATTTCTGCTACTGGATCACGATTTGAATCCGATCCGGCGGGATCCGCTTAGCGGGCAACCATTGGGTATCGATAGCCGATCAGTCATGGTAATGTCTTCTGCATCTCCGGAGACGCGCAATCAAGCTAATTTTGGTTTGAACCGTGAATGGAACGAAGCATCGCTCAGTATTTCGGGCGGTTTTTCCAGCGAAAGAGATTATCAATCGAGTTTCGGTAATGTCAGCGGGCGGGTTGATTTCAATCAGAAGCTGACAACCTTCAAATATGGCGCGGGTTATACCGACAGCGGTGTCCGGGCGATACTGGATCACGACGCCTCACCGTACATTACCAAAAATGCTTTTGCCGATCATATCGAAAGGCGTGATGGATCTGAGATATTGAGAGGCAAGCGCCATAATTGGATTGCCAACCTGGGCTTGACGCAAGTTTTGACTAAAAACTCGCTGCTGGACTCTAATTTCAGTTATACCCGCAGTGATGGCTATTTAGAAAATCCTTATAAAGTGACAACGGTGATTTTCGTTGATCCTGCGGATTTGAATAATAATCAGAAATCATTGATCACCGGAGACGTGCGTGCGCTGCTGGAGCAACGCCCAAACGAACGGAATCAATTTGCTTTCAATGCCAAGTATGTGCACTACATCAATCGGTTTGATGCAGCATTGCATCTGGGGTATCGGGTATCGTCGGACGATTGGGGTATCAACACGCATACCTTTGATGCAAACTGGGTGCAACCCCTTGGCAGCGGTTGGATGCTGACGCCACGTGTCCGTTATTACTCGCAAGATGCTGCGAGTTTCTATCGCCCCTACTTGTTTTCACTACAGAATTATTCCCGGCAGGAACTCGATGCATCAGGACGGAAGGTGTGGACGGACGCAAATAATTCGTCGCAGCGATATTTTGGCGATTCAATCTTTAATCTGGTTGACCGGAACGGCAATCCTGTTGATGCCATTTCAGCGAATCCAATTCCCAGAACGATTGCGTTCGATGCCAATAAATTGCCCGATAATTTCTCCAGTGATCATCGGTTGGCCGGTTTTGGCGCATTAAGCGGCGGTGTGACGCTGAGCAAGCTGATCGGCAGGGGTATCGCGCTGGAAGCAGGGTTTGAATACTATACTCGCGCCAGCTCGATGCAAATTGGCAGCGGCAATAACAGTTTTGCCGATTTTGATTATTATGTGGCCAATGCGGCGCTCAAGTTCGATATGGAACCCTCGAATTTGCCGTTACCCGGTGCTTCTTCCTCGTCTCATCAGCATCACTCAGCAACGCATCATCACAAGATTCCTCCGGCAGGCATCATGTCCGGCCATATGCTCGACAAGCCCGGTGATTTTATGGCGGGTTACCGGTATATGCACAATTGGACGAACGGTAGCATGATGCATGGCGATCATAAAGTAAGCGACCAAACGGTCGTTGCGCAAGGATGCAGCGACACCGCGCAATGCCGTTTTGCTCCTACCTTTATGAACATGAGTATGCATATGCTCGATCTCATGTATGCACCGACAAAGTGGCTGAATGTGATGCTGATGCCGACGTTTATGACCATGGATATGAATCTGCGGCAACTGACTGGGCGTCCCCCTCCGGTACCGGGCACGCATGAGCACAGCGGTATCGCCGGTCACGAAACGGGTGCAATTGGAGATACTTACTTTTCATCGATGGTTAAACTGCTCGATATTCCCGGTCATCGCGCCCATGTGAATCTCGGATTCAGCGCACCGACTGGACGGGTGGATATCGAACTGCGGCGCATATTCAGAATCGACGGCGGATTGATTCATTTCGGCATGCAGCAGGGTAGCGGCACCTGGGATTTTACGCCGAGCCTGACGTATGCTGGCGAATACAATCGCTGGTCTTGGGGCGCGCAAGTCAGTGGCGTCAAACGGATGGAGAAACAGAATGAGTCGGGTTACCGCTTGGGAGATGTTATTCAAGCGACCGCCTGGGGTGGTTTTGATGTTAACCGTTGGCTGACTGCTTCGGTACGAGGCGCGTACACCTGGCAAGATGCCATCCACCGGGATTTCAACCGGTTTAACGCGCGCATCGGCCCGATGGATTTTCCAGCCAATTATGGCGGACAATTCTGGGATGTCGGGTTTGGTTTAAATGCTGTAATTCCGCGCGGACGATTTGCCGGTAATCGCTTCGGATTCGAGTGGATACAGCCGGTTGGAAACGATTTCAATGGATACCAGCTGGACCGCAAAGGTGCATTGGCGGCAACCTGGAGTTACCAGTTTTAGGTTAGGATAGGAAGCATTTCACACTAAGGAAGCTTTGAAGCCGGAATTGCATGGCGCGTCTCGATTATTTTCATTATGACTTTCATGCAATGGGTTCGCCGTGCTCGATCCAGCTTTATACGCGCGATGATAAAGCTGCGCAGCATGCCGCCAAGATCGCAATGGGAGATATCCACCGGCTGGAAGCAAAATACTCCCGTTACCGGGAAGATAGTTATTTATCCGCAATCAATCGCATTGCGGCTAATGGCGAGGAGCTTTCGGTTGACGATGAGACTGCGGGGCTGCTCGATTATGCATCGGCCTGTTACCAGCAAAGCGATGGTTTGTTTGATGTCACTTCGGGAATTCTGCGGCGTGTTTGGAATTTTAAGTCCGGCAAAATACCGGCGCCGCAGGCTATTCAAGCGCTGTTGAATTTGGTGGGGTGGGATAAGGTTGTTTGGCGGCGGCCGGTGTTATCGTTTACTGTCCCCGGAATGGAAATCGATTTTGGCGGTGTCGTCAAGGAATACGCAGTCGATCGCGCGGCTTCGCTGTGCCATGAAATCGGCATTCGTCACGGTATTGTGAATCTGGGCGGAGACATTAAAGTGATCGGTCCGCACGCGGATGGCGCACCTTGGCGAGTTGCCATAAGGCATCCGCGCAGCCCCGGCAGCATTTTACAAACGCTATTGCTGCATTCCGGAGCATTGGCGAGCAGCGGCGACTATGAACGGTGTATTACGCTCAATGGTATCCGCTACGGTCATGTGCTCAATCCGAAAACCGGCTGGCCGGTAAGCTACATGGCCGCAGTCAGTGTAATCGGAGAATTCTGTGTAGTCGCCGGCAGTGCATCGACTATCGGTATGTTAAAAGGCGAAGGCGGACCGGCCTGGTTACAAGCACTCGGTTTACCGCACCTATGGGCGAATGTGTCGGGAGAGTCGGGCGGTTCTTTGATGGAATAAAAAGCTTCGATTCAGAATACCGGAATCGCTTCGAGCGTGATATAAGAGCGGATTGTCACTTCGGAACCGGTCGCAATTTTTATGAAAGCTTCAATGTTCTTCTGAAACCCAGCGCGTTGCATAACGGATTAGATCCGCGCCATCCTTTAAATTCAGTTTGGTACGAATGTTAAAACGGTGCGTTTCTATGGTTTTTATACTGCGGCAGAGTAATTTTGCAATTTCTTGACTGCTGTGTCCTTGCCCGATCAAATGAAGCACTTCAAATTCGCTGGGGGTCAACGAATTGATCAGTTGCTCGGGCTCGGAGCCGCCGGATGCAATTTTCTTTAGCAGTTTTTCCTGCATGTTTTTGCTTAAGTAAATGTTTCCTTTAAGAACTTCACGGATAGCGGTCAGCAATGTTTCACCCGGCTCTTGTTTCATTACGTAGCCACGCGCTCCGGCACGTAATGCACGTTCCGCGTATACCGATTCATCGTGCATGGATACGAAAAGAACAGGAAGTGTCGGAATCAAAGCATGCATATTTTTAATCACTTCAAAGCCAGAAACGGTTTTAAGCGTGACATCCAACAGAACAATATCCGCCGGTCCGGACTTCTTGAGTATCTGCATTGCTTCATCGCCATCGCCGGCTTCGGCAAATACTTCGAGATCCGGCTCCATGTTGATCATCATCGCCATACCGTGACGGAGCATGGCATGGTCATCGACTAGCATTACTTTTGCTTTCATAGACGTGGTTGATTATCCTATTTGCATTTCCAAACGGACTTCCGTGCCGCCTCCGGTGCGAGAAAGGAAGTCCAGCTTAGCACCCAGTTGCCTTGCGCGATATTGCATGATTTTTATTCCCATCCCAGAGGTTGTAATTGCATCGGGAGTGAGATTCTCTACCGGGAAGCCGCTGCCGTTGTCCGCAATTGATAGCCTTAGTACACCGCTATCAAGCGTTAATGATATTTCGATATGTTGCGCTTTCCCGTGGCGAATTGCGTTATTGGCTGCTTCTTGCGCAATCCGATAGAGGTTAAGCGCGATAATTTCATCATTAACATTAGGATCATTTTGATTTGTGAAATTGCATATGATTCCGTAGGTTGTGGAAATCCGATTTGCAAGTTTTTGCAGCGCGGAGATCAAACCGTTGGTTTCTAATTCAAACGGCAGAAGCCCTTGTGCGAGCTGTTTAATTTGAATGACTGCGATCTGCGCTTGCGAAGCAATTGTTGCGGCAACTTCCGCCATGTTCAAATTCCCGATAGTTGTAATCTGTTTTTCCAAGGCTCTTGCTTGATAGCTGATTGCGGCGATTTGTTGACCGAGATTGTCATGCAATTCTTGTCCGATGGTATGCGACTGTTCTTCAGCGATCAGCACGATCGCTTGTTCCAGTCGTTTGCGTTCAAGCCAGCTTTCCAGATCATTGGCAATCGCGTTGACGAGTTTTTGCTCTTCCAGCATGAGAAAAGGTTTGTCGCCCGGGTAGAATACTCGCAGTTGACCTCGGACTTTACCATTGACAGTGATTGCGGACCAACAGGTACAAGCGGGATCCCGCTCGGCGCGCCAAGACCCCTGCTTTCTGCTGACGGTTCTGGTTTTTGCCGGAAATTGCCGGTGCGCTGCCTGATCGAAAGTTCCAGAGAAAAATCGCCAACCATCAAGCTCAATCACAGCGCTTGCAATTTCCGGGAATTGCAAAGCAGGAATCAAGTGTTCAAAAATGTTATGGCACACATTATCAATCGAGGATTCCATGCCAATACCCCGACGTATTTCATACAGGCACGTGATCTCTTTCAGGCGTTCGCGCAATAGTTCGTCCACCTGTTTCCGTTCCAGCCATCTGGAAAGGTCGGTGGTAATGGCGTCGATTAACTTTTGTTCTTCCTGATGAAATACTGGCTTGTCATTCGAGGATAAAACAGTCAGTTGACCACATACTTTACCGATGACCCAAATTTTCGATTCTAATCCTTGAATGAAATTTTGAGTCTGAGCATGCGAAACAATTCGTTTGCCATTTAGCTCGATGATGATAGCCGTATGTTCCGGATATTGCATGGCCGGGATCAGATGCTCGATAATCTGCTGACAAACCTTTTCTTCCGATAAATCCAGCGTGAAAGCGCGCCGAATCTCATAGAGACAAGTTATTTCTTTCAGGCGCTCGCGAAGCTCTATCTCTTTCTGGCTGAGCTCAAGTGAAATTTGCTCGGCGATCTCTTTGGCGTTTCGTGCCTCGCGCTCGGACTTGATCAACTTCTGAACAAACCAATTCAACAACAGAATTTCAGCGATAATCAGTCCAGCAAGATAGAGAATAATGACTTTTAGTTGTTCATTGATGGGTTTAAATAATTCTTCCTCATCCAGTTTTAAGATCATGCCGAGACCGATCTGGCGCAATGGCGCATAGGCTTCAATAACAGGTACGTTACGATAATCCTTAACTGCAATAACACCGCTTTTCCCATCGAAGGCGAGGCTAATGGGTAGCGTGCCGGCTTCGGTGCTATGCATTAGATGTGCAAAATTTACACCATCGATCTGGCTGATCAAACAGGCCATTTCACGTTTACCAGATACTGGAGGAGCGCACAAAATAAATTCACCGGTTTTACCGATGGATCGTATTTCACTGAATCTTCGGGTTAGTTGCGGTAATTTTATTTCGGTAGTAATACTGCCGATTCGCTGTTTTTCTTGATCTAAGAAATCCATTGTAGTGCGTAAAATGAACTGCTCATCCCAGATGATGTAGGTGTTTGGAAACTTATTGAGCGGGATAGATTGAGCATGCCGCTCTGAAAAACGGCCGACCTGTGATAGTACGTTGCCATGCTGATTATGTACCGAGACTGCCGAGAAACCGGCTTCGGGTAGCGCATTAACATTACGTTCAAGATCGTGCGCTGCTTGGATATTCTTTGGCTGCGCATTAAGCTGTTGGATTGATTGGATCAGGAATGGCCGAAGTGTCAATGCATGAGTATTTTCAAGTCCTTTTTGGATCTGATTTTCGATCAATAATGCTTTGCCTTGCAAAGCAACGCTCAATCCACGGCCTAGCACGGATTCAATTTGCTGCCGCATCGCGCTATAAACTGCGATGCCTGTCGTGAGCGTAAGTCCCAGCAATAATAAGCCGCCAATAATACTGATCTTGCGGTTATCGCGAATGAATAGCAAGATTCCTCCCTGATGATTCGGTCTCAATCGATGGTTTCATACATTACGCTAAGTGAAAAAATAAAGCCATTAATTAGCGATTTGGAAAACGGCTTCTTGATCTTCAGTGCTATGCGCAGCATCGATACGGTATAATGATCTTTTATTTCGGTGATTGATTAAAATCATGCTGCAAGGGATTAACCTCGCTTGTGTTCGCGGGGACCGCGAGTTGTTCAGGGATATAAATTTTTCTGTTGAAGCAGGTTGCTTAATGCAAGTCAGTGGTCCTAATGGCAGCGGTAAAACCAGTTTGCTCCGGATGCTTTGCGGGTTATCGAATCCGGCCGCAGGCGAGATTCGCTGGCGTAATACATCCATCCGAACGCTGGAAAATGAATTTTTTGCAGATATGACTTATATCGGGCATCTAAGCGGTACGAAAGACGATCTTACTGTCAATGAGAATTTACGCATAGCAAGCGCCTTGGCGGGAGTTGAAATCAGTGTTTCACAAGCTACGGAAGCGCTCGCTTTTCTGGGATTGGGTGGTAGAAATAATTTGCCGGTTAAGGTCTTATCGCAAGGTCAGCGGCGGCGCGTAGCATTGGCGCGCTTGCTGGTTTGTAAAACTACTTTATGGATTTTGGACGAGCCGCTGGTTGCGCTGGATGTAACGGCTGTTCAGTTAATAAAGGAAATACTGGAGCGCCATTTGCAGCAGGGTGGCGTTGTAGTGATGACGACCCATCAGGAAATCGATATCGAAGCTTCTTCTAAAATGCAATTGCATCTGGCTTAGTAATTATATGTTTATTTGGATCATTAAGCGCGACTTATTGTTGGCTGTACGGCGGCAATCCGATGTGTTCATAACGCTGTTTTTCTTCATTATTGTAGTGAGCTTATTTCCGCTTAGTGTCGGGCCGGAGATGAATTTGCTCCGGACAATGGCTCCTGGTGTCGTGTGGGTAGCAGCTTTGTTGGCATCAATGCTATCGCTTGGCAGAATGTTTTCTAACGATTACTTGGATGGCACATTGGAGCAAATGCTGTTATCCCCGCAATCTTTGTCAATCCTTGTGCTTGGTAAAGCATTCGCGCATTGGCTGGTGTCAGGTGTTCCGCTCGTGCTGATGGCGCCTGTGCTGGGTATTCAATATGATTTGCCGGTCGATGCATTGCTGGTATTAACAGGGGCTTTATTGCTGGGAACGCCTGTACTAAGTTTGATAGGAGCCATTGGGGCGGCGTTGACACTTGGATTGAGGGGCGGCGGTGTGTTGGTATCTCTCCTGGTGCTGCCTTTGTATATTCCAATCTTGATTTTTGGAGCGGGTGCAGTTGAAGCTAACATGGCGGGTATTGCATTTGATGCGCACCTTTCGTTAATCGGTGCGTTCCTGTTGGCATCACTTGTTTTTGCCCCCTGGGCGGCGGCTTCGTCGCTACGTGTTTCTTTAGAATAGCGTGAAAACGATCAATTCGATTGATTGACTTGCCAGAGATTTGTGTTCTTATTCGGTGTGCATTCTTCATTTTTTGCAGTATTTTTTCTTGATCATTTGCTTTGTTGCGATGTTTGTAAGTAAAGAAAGCAATTTTTGATTTTTACTTTTTGGTATAGAATTAGCCGCTGCACAAATCGGGTAAGTAATAGACATCATTAAAATTTATTATAAAGGTTGTTAATATATAAAATGGCGATTAATTGGTTCAAATATTCGTCTCCTGCCAGTTTTTATACGCTTGCGGGAAAAATGATCCCAATATTTGTCATAGCTGCGGTGATTTTTTTAGTAGCGGGGCTTTATATCGGTTTTTTTGTAGCACCGACAGATTTTCAGCAAGGTGAAGCTTATCGGATTATCTTTATCCATGTTCCGGCTGCTTGGATGTCAATGTTTCTATATGTGGTAATGGCTTTCTGGGCTGCAATAGGGTTAGCTTTTAACACGCGACTGTCTTCCATGTTTGCAACTGCAATCGCGCCCACCGGTGCCATGTTCACTTTCCTTGCACTATGGACTGGCGCATTGTGGGGCAAGCCTATGTGGGGCACGTGGTGGGTATGGGATGCTCGATTAACTTCGGAATTAATCCTGTTTTTTCTATATATCGGTTTTATGTCGCTGCAAGCGGCAATTGACGATTCGCGTCGAGCTGATAAAGCAGGCGCGATTATTGCGATTGTCGGTGTGGTTAATATTCCAATTATTTATTTCTCAGTTCAATGGTGGAATACTCTGCATCAAGGCGCATCGGTCAGTGTCAATCAAGCGCCTGCGATGGCAACGACAATGTTAACCGGGATGTTGATTATGGTGCTTGCAAGCTGGATGTATTCTATTGCAGTCATATTAAAGAGAGTGCGCGTAATTATCCTGGAGAGAGAAGGCCATTCAGCTTGGGTAGCGGAACTGCAAAAGAAGGGAGCAATTTAATGAATTGGTCAAGCTGGTCGGAATTTTTTTCAATGGGTGGGTACGGACTTTACGTCTGGGGTTCCTATGCAGTGGCATTGATTTGTATCGTTGCCGAAGTATTGTTAATTTCAAATCGGCGTAGAACTTTGGAAAAACAATATGGTCACATTCACGACTTAAATATAACAGAGACTAAAAATGAAACCCCGTCATAAAAAGCTTGCAATTATTGCCTCTAGTGTAACTGCATTGGGATTTTCAGCAGTTTTAGTATTAAATGCATTCCAAAGTAATTTGGTCTTTTTCTTCAGTCCGACACAAGTTGTTGCTAAGGAAGCGCCGATAGGTAAAAGTTTTCGTATCGGCGGTCTGGTTGCAGATGGTAGTGTGAAGCGTGAAGATGGTTCAACAACGGTGCATTTTGCCATTACCGATACTGCGGAAACAATACCGGTCGTGTATACCGGAATTTTGCCCGATTTGTTTAAGGAAGGTAAGGGAGTCGTTGCACAAGGGAAAATATCGGATCAAGGTGTATTTCTTGCGGATGAAGTTCTCGCAAAACATGATGAGAACTATATGCCCCCTGAAGCTGCTGAAGCTTTAGAAAAAGCAGCTAAAGCTCAAAAAGCATCTCTCATGCAATAATTTTCAAGGTAGCTAATTACCTTTGGAAATTTATTTTTTAATCCTGAAAAATTTTCAATTGGTACTAAATCATGATTCCAGAAATAGGTAACTTTTCATTAATTCTCGCTCTTCTGTTAGCCATCATACAAGGGACGCTACCGATAGTTGGCGCCGCACGGGGAATTCCTTCCTGGATCGCTCTCGCCAGACCCGTTGTGCAAGGGCAATTTGTGTTCGTTTTGATTGCGTTCTTATGCTTGGCTTATTCATTTGTTAGCAGTGACTTTTCAGTACTGAATGTCGCGAAAAATTCAAATACGGAATTACCACTTCATTTCAGGATGGCGGCTACTTGGGGGTCGCACGAAGGTTCTTTATTGCTTTGGGTATTAATGTTGGCTAGCTGGTCTGTTGCTGTCAGTATTTTTAGTAAGCAATTGCCGGATGAAGTAGTAGCGCGAGTACTCGGGGTGCTAGGGCTTGTTGCGATTGGTTTTTATGTGTTTATGTTATTTACATCCAATCCTTTTGATCGTTTGTTGCCTGCAGCACTTGAAGGAAGTGATTTGAATCCTCTACTGCAGGATGTCGGCATGGTGGTTCATCCGCCCATGCTATATATGGGATATGTCGGTTTTTCAATTGCATTTGCGTTTGCGATCGCAGCGCTATTAAGTGGAAAATTAGATGCTGCATGGGCTAGATGGTCTCGTCCTTGGACGATCGTGGCTTGGGTGTTTTTGACATTTGGTATCATGCTGGGAAGCTGGTGGGCTTATTATGAACTGGGTTGGGGCGGCTGGTGGTTCTGGGATCCGGTTGAGAATGCTTCATTTATGCCATGGTTAGTCGGAACTGCCTTGGTTCATTCATTGGCAGTGACAGAAAAACGCGGAAGCTTCAAAAGCTGGACGGTTTTGTTAGCAATCGGTGCGTTTGCGCTTAGCTTATTGGGGACTTTTTTGGTGCGCTCGGGTGTGTTGACTTCTGTGCATGCATTTGCTACTGATCCAGCACGCGGCATTTTTATTCTGGCTTTCCTGGTTATTGTGGTTAGCTGCTCACTGATACTGTTCGCTTGGCGCGCTCCTAAAGTCGGCTTGGGTGGTAAATTCGATTTGTTATCCCGGGAATCAATGTTGTTGACAAATAACATATTGTTATTAGTTGCAGCAGCCAGTGTATTTCTGGGGACACTATATCCGCTCATTATCGACGCGCTTGGTTTGGGTAAATTATCGGTGGGTCCTCCTTATTTTGAAGCTGTTTTTGTTCCGGTCATGGCACCCGCAATATTTCTCATTGGTGTCGGTCCTATTTCAAGATGGAAGCAAATGAGTTTGCCGACTTTGGCTGTGCGTTTACGTTGGGCATTTGCGGTGAGTGTTGTTTCTGCATTGACCGCCCCCTACTTTATGGGTGAATGGAAGCCAATGATCAGTTTCGGATTATTGTTAGCGTTTTGGATTATTGTTTGTATATTTGTAAGTATCAAACACCGGGTCAGCAATAGCGGTGAAGGTAACTTACTAGTTAGATTAGTGAAGCAATCGCGGAGTTTTTATGGAATGCACCTGGCGCATTTAGGGGTTGCGGTGTTTATTATTGGTGTGACATTGGTAAATGGTTACGAGACTGAAAAAGATGTGCGCATGGAGATTGGAAGTAAAGTAACAGTTGGAGGTTATACCTTCCAATTCAACGGAACCAGTGATGTCGTGGGTCCCAACTATAAGGCAGTACGCGGGGATATCGCTGTTATCAAAAACGATCAATTTATCCGAAACTTGTATCCCGAAAAACGTACTTATAATGCATCCGGTATGGCCATGACTGAAGCAGCGATTGATACAGGATTATTCCGGGATCTGTATGTTGCCTTGGGTGAACCGCTTACGAATGGAGCCTGGGTTGTCCGCGCTTATCATAAGCCATTTGTCGATTGGATATGGCTTGGATGTTTATTAATGGCAATTGGAGGAGTTACTTCCATCACTGACCGGCGTTATCGTCTGAAGATAACTAAAAAGAATCAGGTGGCTACTAAAGATGAAGAAACTGAAAAATCAGTAGAGGAAGGTTCAGCTGTTGCTGTACCGTCTACAAGTAAAGTCAGTCTGGTAACGGAGTCAAGCAAAGTATGATGCGTTATTTGATTCCGCTGTTTGCGTTTATGGTGCTGGCGGTTTTTTTGATGATTGGTCTAACATTAAACCCGCGGCAAGTACCATCGCCGCTGATAGATAAACCAGCACCAAAATTTCAACTCAATCAGCTCCATGATTCCGCTAAAGTCATGTCATCCGATGATAATCTTGGGAAGGTTTGGATGTTGAATGTCTGGGCTTCCTGGTGTGTCGCCTGCCGTGATGAGCATCCGCTGTTAGTACAGTTGGCCAATGTTGGTATTGTGCCGATTTATGGTCTGAATTATAAGGATGACCGTGATACTGCGTTGCAATGGTTAAAACGCTATGGCGATCCTTATCAAATCAGTATCGTTGATTCCGATGGCAAAGTAGGGATTGATTACGGTGTTTATGGCGTTCCAGAAACTTATGTAATCGATAAGAAAGGAATTATTAGACACAAACACATTGGTCCTGTAACTGCCGATTCTTTGGAAAAAACAATCCTTCCTCTCATAAAAGAATTGCAAAATCAAGTATAAATAATTTGAGAAGGAATTGTTTTAACAATGACACATTTTCTACCTTGTAAGTTGATAACAAAAAGCTTTGTTTTTTTGTTGTTTTTGATAATTTTTTTGACTCCACTCGCCAGCTGGGCAAAAGAAGCCATACCCGTTGCGGAAGATCCAGAAATTGAAAAGCGCATGCTGGCGCTCACCATGGATTTGCGGTGCTTGGTTTGTCAAAACGAACCCATTTCAGATTCACGCGCTGAATTTTCAAACGACATCCGACGTGAAATCCGTGAACAAATCAAAGCCAATAAAACCGATGACGAGATAATTCAATTTCTGGTCGATCGATATGGAGATTTTATTCTTTACAATCCTCCCATGAAACCGACCACAATACTATTATGGTTTGGTCCGGTCATGCTTTTCTTGATCAGCCTCGGCTCATTAGTATTTTATTTGAGACGACGTCGAGTTCAAATTGAAGAAATATCACTGACACAAGCGCAACGTGAGAAAGCGGAAGCACTGCTAAAAGAAGATAATAAAGGTAAAGACGAATGACTGCTTTCTGGACCATTTCTGGAATTTTTATTGTTACAGCGTTGTTGTTCGTTATTCCGACGCTACTAAGAAATAAAAAGAACCTCGCAAGAGATATCGAACACGATGCTGTTAATATTACGGTCTACCGGGATCAAATTGCCGAACTCGATAGGGATTTACAGAACGATATTTTAAGCCAAGAGCAATACGATAAAAGCAAGCAAGAGCTGCAACAACGTATGTTGCAGGATGTTGTTGAGCAAGAAAAACTTATTCCTCAAAAAAACAAAAAATATCAAAATATACTTGTTTCAATCTTTATTGCGCTTGGATTCCCGTTAACGGCTGTGTATTTGTATTTAAACATTGGCGATACTCGCGGATTGTTACCGCAGGCTCAGCTTGCCAGCGTAACTAATATGAATCGTAGCGGAGGGGGCAGTGGTCCTTCCGAGATGGGCGGGCATGATTTTTCCGCTGCATTGGAGAATCTTATAGCTAGGTTAAGCAGTAATCCTGAAGATATTGAAGGTTGGGTGATGCTAGCGCGTACCTATACAGCAATGGAACGCTATAATGAAGCAAGCAGCACCTACGCTAAATTAAATGAACTGGTTCCTAATAACCCTCAAATACTAAGCGATTATGCCCGGGCCTTGGCGCTAAAAAATCAAGGCACTTTAGCAGGGAAGCCAACCGAGCTGCTACATGAAGCGCTAAAAATTGATCCGTTGTTTCCCCCTGCGCTAGCATTGGCTGGTCATGCAGAATTTGAACAGGAAAAATATCAGGATGCGTCTGGATATTGGGAAAAGCTATTAACAACCATTCCCCCGGATTCTCCGCTAGCTAAATCTGTTAAAGATAGTATCGCCGAAGCCAAGCTGCTCTCTCTTGGCGGCAAAGCAGAAGCGCATGAACAATCAGCACAACCGGTTGAAAAAGTAGAGCAGAAAGATGTTGTCACTGCTCAGCCAGATAAAATTGCTGACGGCAACAAAGCAACATCGTCAGGCTCCGTTTCTGTATCCGGTCAGGTAACAATACGATCTGAATTGGCTTCAAAAGCTTCGCCAAACGATACGTTGTTTATTTTCGCCCGCGCCAAATCCGGCCCCAAAATGCCGCTTGCGATTCTGCGTCTAAAAGCGAGTGACCTGCCAGCAACATTTACTTTGACAGACGATATGGCAATGACACCAGCCATGCGGATGTCGAGTTTTCCTGAAGTCGTAATAGAAGCGAGAATTTCAAAATCCGGCCAGGCTGTTCCTTCAAGTGGCGATCTTCAAGGGTTTAGTGAACCCGTTCAGCTGGGCTACAATAATATTGCGATTGTCATAGATACTCAGATTCCGTAATCACGATGGTAAAAATTGGCCAAAGCGTGGAAAACTTTACCTTACCCTCGACAAGCGGGCGAGATTTCAACTTGTCTGATTATCTGGGTAAAAATGTCATCATTTATTTTTATCCTAAAGATGATACTCCTGGATGCACAACGGAGGGACAAGACTTCCGGGATAATTGGGATGCTTTTAATCAAAAGAATTCTGTGATTGTTGGCATTTCACGCGATAGCGTCAAATCACACGAAAGTTTTAAATCCAAAATGCAATTCCCTTTCGAGCTATTAAGTGACAGCGATGAGATTGTCTGTAATTTGTTTGATGTCATGAAGATGAAAAATATGTATGGTAAACAAGTTCGTGGCATTGAGCGCAGTACATTTATTATCGATGCTCAGGGAGTTTTAAGAAAAGAGTGGCGCGCAGTTAAAGTGCCAGGGCATGTCCTAGAGGTTCTGGCTTCTATAACATAGCGGATTGAAACGAAAGCGGATTTAAGTAATAACTCCTATCAATATCCGGTACTCATCAAGCAATTGCCTAGAGCTATCCTAGAAGAAGCATAACTCGAAACTCACGAACCTGTCGTGTGATGGAGTGATTCAGTGGGTAAATGTGCTTCTTATCGGCTATAGTCCTGGAAAGTGTTGATGTTCTACGCTTCTAGATTATTTTTTATCTACAATTCAGTGAGTACTCGAAACTATCGGAATAGCCGTGGTAATCGGTGATATGAAAGCCCAATTTACCGGATGCGCTGAAAAAGAATTCGCAGAGCAGTTCCTTAGAATCAAAATCAAAAATAACATTAAGGCCAAGGTCTGTGGATTCCAGTTTTATGATTGAAAGTGTCATGTACTTCGTCACCCGGTCTAAAAATAGACCGGTAAAGTCGATTCCGTCTAACGTCATCTTGAATGTGTCCCAGCGGAGATCGGCTTTTTTGTCCCAGTCATAAATTTCCAGAATGTACTTATCTTCCGTACTTAACGGGGAATCGCCCTTAAGGGAAAACCAAATAACGGGAGATCGACCAAGCCAGAAAGGTGTCACAGCCACGCCTGAGCTGCCTTTTGTGTCACTGACCGTAAATTTCATTTCGTAGGCATAAGCATAAGGATAGGGTGGGCCATCGGCTTCGAAAATCAGCTCGCGCAGCTGCTGATAGCTGGTGTTAAATGTGACAGATAAACGGGTGTCTGTACGTTCCATGGTGACGTTGCCGTTATTTAGCAGCTCCATGAATTTGACCATGAACACCCCTGATACATCTTCATAGTCTTGATCGATTAATTTCTTCTCGATTTTTAGCGTCGCAAAATCGATATCCGAGATACCATCTCTATCTTCAAATACGATACCCCAGGTGACTATCGGGTTGTTAACCGCACCCGAGATAAAGGGTGTGTTGTTATCATTGAAGAATTGAATGGTCGGTGATTCATTGTCCTCCGAAATACCGCATTTATTGTTAATCAAAGTCTTTGCTTTTGCGATAAGGTTCAGAAAAATTTCAATCGCGACATCTTTACCGGTTTCGTTGCCAGGTGCGGTTCCACCAGTGATTTCGATAATATTTCCTTCATATAGCGCATAGCCTTTAAAATTGAAGAGCGCTGTTTGCGCACTGGTTCTGAACGTGCCAAACAACCATCGATCGGTTTCTTTTAATAAATAACGCGCTGTCGTTGTTTCTGAAAATGAATTCAATCGGATTGGATTATTAAAATCGGTAACGGCACTCGTTTTGCTCGGGTAAGACGCGATGTTCATCCGAACTGACCAATTGACATCGGGATGGATCGCCGGTGAGCCGAACCAAGTAACCGGAACGCTGGTATTTATACCATTCAGCAATTGTAAACGCGGCGTGTTATCAACGGTCATAAATCCCAGCGGATCGCCTCCAAGTGCAGTGGCATCGGTGTTAGACCAGCTGCTGACCGGCGTGCATTCGGATTGCACGCTCATCGCCATTGAACTCAATAAAATAAAGCACAGCAGTTTGCATGGGAGAAATGCATGGATATTAGCAAATCGAGCCAATCTGGATAAAAAACTCAAATTGAACACTGGGCCTCCCACAAAATAAAGAAATTGAGGATCATGCTTAATGCTAAATAATATTAGCCAATACGTGTTTGATGTTTATCAAGGGTAGATGATTGCCTGAAGAGAAAGATAATTCAATGGATTGATTTCTATCCAGAAAATCATGAATCAAGCACCGCAACATGAGATTCTGGAAAATTTAATGTGCTAGGATTCGCATTAAGCGATAGATTCTATTCATCACAATGGATGATTGGGCTCTAAGGAAGCGCTGATTAATTCAACGAACGTGATGAAGGGCGAGGCGCACGGAACGCATCAACCGAGACATATCAATCTGATAGGCAAGGGAGTGAGTACCGCGCAACGAAGCAATTCGCTCGTGCAGTCAATTAATCAGCGCTTCCCTAAAGTGATGTGCATTTTGAAATTGATTCTCTCACCATGCTGCTAAAGGCGATAGTTTTAAGCCAGTTTACCGTTCAAAAACTCCAGTACACCGCCTTCGGACGAATGGCGGATACGGGTCACGCCGCCGTTACTGATTTTGATGCGATAAAGACCGGTCGGCGCGGCATGGACAGTTTTGGCGATAATCGCACGCATTACACCGGCATGCGCAACGATCAGAATCCGTCTGCCGGTATGTCGTGCGATCACTTCATCGTATGCTGCGCTGACACGTTGCATAAAATCGTCGAGCGGCTCCGCGTCACGCGGGCGGCAATTCACCGGATCCCGCAAAAACGCTTGATACTCGGTCATCCGTCCGATCTTGATGTCATCATGACTGAGTCCTTCCCACACGCCGAAACCGACTTCCCTGAAGCGCGATTCGACAGCAAGAGGAATTCCGTAACGTTCCCCGAGTGCCGTTGCGAAGGTATGGCAACGTAGCAGCGGCGAGCTGATAATTTGGCTCCATTGCCGGTAATCGCCAATTGCGCTCCACATTTGCGTCCATCCTCTTTCCGTGAGCGGATCGTCCACACCATGTCCGCGATAGCGGCGCCCGCCCGCCGGTTCACCGTGGCGGATTAAATCAATAACCGTTTCTGTCATAAAAACTGAGATAAGATAAATCGGAATTGATGTTAGTTTATCCGATTTAAGCGGCGTGCAACCTGAGTTAGATCAAAAAAATGACTGTTGCAGTAAATGAGATATTGATCGGGATGCTAATAATTTCCCAAACGGATATTTGCCCCGCCGGTTTTCTTGACGACGCCGAGCGCAATGTCGACATATTCTGAGAATTCCAACGCATCTTCTTCGGCAATCGGAGCCGCTAACACAAAATCCGCGTGCTTGCGTGCTTCAACCTTTTTGCCGATGTCATACAACAGTTCAGCGTAAAACGCGCGGGTAATGACATCTTCAGGGAAAAGTTCGTGCGCGCGTTTGAGGTGTGCCAGCGCTTTCTGGTTACTGCCAAAACTGATTGGGAAACCAGGCAGCTTATGGTACATCCGGCCCAGCGCCCGGTGCGCCCCGGCATTTTCGTATCTTTCGTCTAATTCGACCACTTTCAGCAGCAGTTCTTCCATCGGCCGCAGCATTCTCAGCGCATTCAAGATACCGCTGTCTTCCGCCATTTTCCCCATCGCAGCAGCTTTCCAGAAAAGCCCTCGCACATCGTTGGGATTGATCATCAAAGCACGGTCCGCTGTAGTAATGCAGCGTTCAAATAGCTGTACCCGGTGATTCTTGTCGAGTTCCAGTTGCGCTCGCATGAATTTCAGGCGGGAAAGCTCGGCGATCGCCGCTGATTCGCGGGTATCCTGCGTCAAATCGCGGAACCAATCGATGGTTTGTACCAGTAAGGGGGTATCGACAGCGTATCGCCACACCGCCCATTCAATTTTTTGCTGATTTTCTTCGGTTAATACCGCAGCATTTGCATAACTTTGTGCAAAAAACGGTGTCGACATGCAAGCTAATGCAATCAACTTGCAAGTCAATCGAATCATTTTTGGTTCTAGGTGCGATAGGTTCATTTTCGTGATAGCACTCATGTTTATTCTTTCAGAAAATGCATGTCTATTCTAATCCAAATACAGGCAGTTAAGTGACTGATGATTAGAATAGCGCTATTCCGGGCAATTTAAAACTAGAAATAACACGGAAATTCGCGCATTGTTCATAGCCAATCCATCGTCATCAAGTAGCGCTTACATTCATTAAGGCAGCTGAGAACTCGCATATAATAGGCGGTTTTTGATTACTGTTTGCCTTGCCGCCTATAGCTTTTAGCACAACAATACGACCATTTTATTAAATGCATCAAAAACCGATTTTACCTGAGCCGGGCGCTGTTCTCCGTTACGCCGATTTTGCCGGTTCCAGCGATGCGCTATTTCTGGCGCAGCTCGCGCAACAAGCAAAACCCGTGGCGATCATTACCGCCAATGCACTCGATGCACAGCGTTTGCTGGAAGAAATTCCTTATTTTGCACCGGAACTGAAAACGCATCTGTTGCCGGACTGGGAAACGCTGCCGTACGATACCTTCTCGCCGCATCATGATTTGGTATCCGAGCGGCTGGCAACACTCTATCAAGTGATGACCGGCGCGTGCGACGTGCTGATTGCACCGTTGACCACCGCGCTATATCGCATGCTGCCGCGAGAATACCTCGCCGCGCATACGTTTTTCCTCAAGCAAGGTGAAACGCTCGATGTGGCCGCATTGCGCAGCCAATTGACTCTGGCCGGTTATTCGCACGTCACGCAAGTATTTTCACCGGGTGAATACAGCGTGCGCGGCGGCTTGATCGATTTGTTCCCGATGGGCAGTCCGCTGCCGTACCGTATCGACCTGATGGACAACGACATCGACACCATCCGCACCTTCGATGTCGATACGCAGCGCAGTATCTACCCGGTCAAGGAAATCCGGCTGCTGCCGGCACGCGAATTTCCGCTCGACGAAGCCGGGCGCACGTTTTTCCGCGGCAAATTCCGCGAGCAATTCGAAGGCGATCCATCGAAAAAACAGATCTACAAAGATATCAGCAAGGGCGGTACGCCCGCCGGTATCGAATACTATTTGCCGCTGTTTTTCGAGCAAACCGCCACATTATTTGATTATTTGCCGGAAAACACCCGGCTCTGCTTGCACCACGATGTCCGCCCGGTGATCGACGAATTCTGGCGCGATACCCAATCGCGTTATCAATTATTGCGCGGCGACAGCGACCGGCCGTTGTTGCCGCCAACCGAGCTGTTCTTAACCAGCGATCAGTTCTTCGGTTCGATCAAGCCTTACGCGCGCATTGAATTATTGGTGAATCCGCAGGACGTTAAAGTCATTGATGTCAAAACCAGTCAGCCGCTGCCGTCGGTACAAGTCAACCGGCATGCGGAAAACCCGCTGGAGAAACTGGCGGTGTTCGCCGCGCAGTTCAAGATGAGCGGCGGGCGGGTGCTGCTACTGGCGGAAAGCTTGGGGCGGCGCGAACTGGTCGCCGAATATTTGCAGCAATACGATCTGCATCCGGTGGTTTGCCAGGATTTCGATGCGTTCTTAAGCAGCAACGAAGCATTCATGCTCGGCGTCGCGCCGCTGTATACCGGCTTTGTCGAAGGCTCCGAAAAAATCGCTTTCATTACCGAAAGCGAATTGTATGCCACGCACGTGCACGGCCGCCGCGAGCGCGAATCGCGCAAATCATCGACGTCAACCGACAACATCCTGCGCGATCTGTCCGAGATCAAGCCGGGCGACCCGGTGGTGCACGAACAACACGGCATCGGTCGCTACCTCGGCCTGGTCAGCATGGACGTCGGCGAAGGCGGGCCCGGCGAGCTGAGCGAATTTCTGGCGTTGGAATACGACGGCGGCGACAAATTGTACGTGCCGGTGTCGCAACTGTATTTGATCGGACGCTACAGCGGCGGCGCGCCGGAATCGGCGCCGTTGCACAAGCTCGGTAGCAGCCAATGGGACAAAGCCAAGCGCAAGGCGATGCAGCAAGTGCGCGACACCGCAGCGGAATTGCTGAATCTGTATGCCCAGCGCGCCGCGCGCGAAGGCCACCAGTTTAAATTGCAACAGCACGATTACGAAGCATTCGCCGAAGGCTTCGGTTTCGAGGAAACGCCGGATCAAGCGGCCGCGATCAAAGCGGTGATCGAGGATTTGACCTCCGGCAAGCCGATGGACCGGCTGATTTGCGGCGACGTCGGTTTCGGCAAAACCGAAGTGGCATTGCGTGCTGCGTTTATTGCCGTGGCCGACGGCAAGCAAGTCGCGGTGCTGGTGCCGACCACGCTGCTCGCAGAACAGCATTTCCAGAATTTCTCCGACCGTTTCGGTCTGATCGCCGATCAATGGCCGGTCAGAATCGCCGAACTATCGCGCTTCCGCTCCGCCAAGGAGCAAACGCAAGCGATTGCCGGTCTGGCCAAAGGCGAGATCGACATCATCATCGGCACGCACAAATTGATCCAGAAAGACGTGCACTTCAAAAATCTGGGACTGGTGATCATCGACGAAGAACACCGCTTCGGCGTGCGGCAAAAGGAGCAACTGAAGAAACTGCGCGCCGAAGTCGACGTGCTGACGCTGACCGCGACGCCGATCCCGCGCACGCTGGCGATGTCACTCGAAGGTCTGCGTGATTTCTCCATCATTGCCACCGCGCCGCAGCGCCGCCTGGCGATCCGCACCTTCGTCACCAGTTTCTCGATGGGCATCATCCGCGAAGCGTGCCTGCGCGAACTGAAACGCGGCGGGCAGATTTATTTCCTGCACAACGAAGTCAGCAGCATTCAATTGATGTACGAAAAACTCAGCGGACTGCTGCCGGAAGCGCGCATCAATATCGCCCACGGCCAAATGCCGGAACGCGAGCTGGAACACGTGATGCGCGATTTCTATCAGCAGCGCTTCAACATCCTGCTGTGCACCACCATCATCGAAACCGGTATCGACATCCCCAGCGCCAACACCATTATCATCAACGAAGCGCACAAATTTGGCCTGGCGCAACTGCATCAACTGCGCGGCCGCGTCGGGCGCTCGCACCACCAAGCGTATGCCTATCTGCTGACGCCCCCGGAAGCAGCGCTCGGCGCGCAAGCGAAGAAACGCCTGGAAGCGATCCAAGCGATGGAAGAACTTGGTTCGGGTTTTTACTTGGCGATGCACGACCTGGAAATCCGCGGCGCCGGTGCAGTGCTCTCCGAATCGCAAAGCGGCGAAATGCAGGAAATCGGCTTCAGCCTGTACAGTACCATGCTCGACACCGCGATCCAATCGCTCAAACAAGGCAAAGAACCCGACATGCAGCACCCGCTCGGCGTTGCCACCGAAATCAACCTGCACGTCCCCGCGCTGTTGCCGGACGACTATTGCCACGACATCCACGAACGCCTGGTGTTATACAAACGCATGGCCAACTGCGGCGATAACGACCAGCTCGACGACATGCAACGCGAACTGATCGACCGCTTCGGCCTGCTGCCCAACCCGGCGCGCGCCCTGCTCGACTGCCACCGCCTGCGCATCGCCGCCAAACCGCTCGGCATCACCCGCATCGACGCCAGCGCCGACAGCATCCAAGTGCAATTCATCCCCAACCCGCCGATCGATCCGCTCAAAATCATCCAACTGATCCAAAGCAGCCGAGAATACTCGCTCTCTGGTCAGGATCGGTTGAAAATCTTGGTGAAGATCGAGGATGTAAATAAACGGGTAATGCGGATTAAGGAGTTGATGCAGAAGTTGGGGTGATTGGGGTGAATGGGTTGAAAATAGCATTTTTCACTGGTTTATGAATTCGGCGAAGTGTACTATATTAAAAATTGAATTGACACATTTTAATAATGTAGGGAGATGGTAGCATGTTAATTCTAAAAGTAAATTCAATTGATGACGCATTACATTGCGTCATTTCGGATGCCTAATTCCGAGTAGAGCCAGTAAAGGCGATGAACATCGACATCGAAGGGCATGAGTATTTATGTTATGTGCCTTCTCCTTGGGCAGGGACAGGACAAGATCCGCTCGAATGGTTTCGGGAGAATTTCCTCCGCTTTGCTTATTCGCAAAAGCATATACTTGATCATGCCGTGCCCTATGAACTCGGAGATGGCCCCAACAGAGGTGGAGTCTACTTTCTCGTTGCAGAGGAGAAAATCGTATATGTTGGCAAAGCTAATTCTGTGCAGGCCAGATTAATTCAGCATTGGCGAGACAGAAAGCTATTTAGTTACTATTGGTGCTTTGGTGGAATGCCAGAATTATTCGTTGAGGATATTGAAACGTTTTACATCTATTACTTGGAACCCGAATTAAATGAAAAACGTCCATTGGTCAACGAAAGTTTTGTGAAGGCATATGTACAGAAAGCAAAGACCGAGGAACTGTTTCATGTGTAAGCCTGGTTCTAACTAAGACCGAAGATCTGTCAATTCAAAAGCCCGGTAGGTTGGGGTGAGTCCGCGAACCCCAACATCAAATGCTGGCATGAGAAAATGAACAACCATGCGATACCGGCGTGCCGATGTAAAAGGCGGAACCTATTTCTTCACGGTCAATCTTGCGCAACGTCACCTGCGCTTGTTATTAGATCACGGATCAATGGGGTCAGACTCTGAGGTCTCCCCTCAAAGTTGC
>FRDC01001220.1_pt1 | contig 131148 bp, 131 predicted proteins | sample 1106171 | NCBI WGS metagenome assembly FRDC01 (sample SAMEA3930566, study PRJEB13176) | freshwater metagenome | biome: Drinking water system; feature: drinking water; material: water | place: Singapore | collected 2014-12-20 | reverse complement strand
CACTCGCCTTACGGCTTCGGGTCCAGCTCGATCAATCCTTTCCTGATGGCCAAGATGGCCGCCTGGGTGCGGTCATAGACTTGCAGCTTGTGGAAAATGTTCCGCACATGATTCTTCACGGTCTTCTCGCTGAGGTCGAGGCTGTTGGCGATTTCCTTGTTCGTCTTCCCGTCGGCCACCAGCCGCAAAACCGTGATCTCGCGTTCCGTCAGATCGTGCTCGACCCAAGCCGGCTTCTTCCCTTTCTTCTGGGCCATCAATGAAAACTCCGCGAGGATCTTGCTGGCCACGGAAGGATGGATGAGCGATTCGCCGCGGTAGATCGCTCTGATCGCCGCGACGATTTGAGACGACTCCGAGTCTTTCAAGAGGTATCCGGTCGCGCCGGCCCGAACGAGGTCGAAGATGTATTGCTGTTCCTCGTACATCGTGAGGGCTACGATGCCGATATGGGGGAATTCCCGCTTGATCTGCCTGGTGGCCTCGACGCCGCCCATGCGCGGCATGCTGACGTCCATGAGGATGACGTCCGGCAGCAGGGCCTTGGTCTTTTCGACCGCCTCCATGCCGTCCTGGGCTTCGCCCACGACGTTGATGTCGTCCTTTGTTTTCAAGATCGCGGCCAGCCCTTCCCGGACTACCCGATGATCGTCTGCGATCAAGACCTTAATCTTTTCCATCGTCCATCGTCTCCTTCTTGCCGAGTGGCACCCGGACGACGATTGTCGTCCCCCGCCCTTTTTTCGAGTCGATCGTCGCCTCGCCGCCGACCAGCCTGGCCCGCTCGAGGATCCCGCGTATGCCGAAGTGGTCCCATTTCTCGGGGTCCTTCAGGATGTGGTCCATGCTGAACCCGATGCCGTTATCGGTGATCGTGACGGTGAGCGTATCAAGATCGATGTCCAAGCGCACGGAGACCCGGTCGGCCTTGGCATGCTGGACGACATTGCTGAGCGCTTCCTGCACGATCCGAAAGAGGAAGATCTTCGTCCGGGGAAACAGAATCTGTTCGTCCCCGGAGACTTTGAACTCCGTCTTGATGCGGTATTGCGTCTGATAGGACTTGAGGTAGTTGGTGAGGCCGGGAATCAACTCCATCTTGTCGTAGTGCAGTGGACGGAGATTGAAGATGACTTGCCGCGCTTCTTGAATGGCCAGTTTCAATTGCTCTTTGCTTTCGCGAAGAGTGGCGAGGCTGGCCTTCGGGTTTTTCCGCAGCAACTGCTGCGACAGCTCCAGTTTGAAGTTGACGCCGGCGAGGCTCTGCACCAAGCCGTCGTGGATTTCGCAGGCGATCCTGGTCCGTTCTTCGGTGACCGCCGCGCCCGTCTCTTTCACGTAGAGACGGTAGAGCGACTGGTACTTGTTCAGCGTCTTTTCGATTTCGGCGGTCGCGCGGATGCGGGCCTCGATCAGTTCCCACATGAACTTGGCGCTGGCGCCGCCGATGATGGTTACGCCCATGCGGTGGAAGTCCTGCAGGATCTGCCAGACTTCGTTGTCGCCGGAGACGTCGATGATGAGGTCGACTCGTTCGAGGTCGAGCAAGCGCCGGTAGTCCGTGGTGACGGGGATCTTGAGCCGCTTGGCGAGCGCCAGCCCCGGCGCTTTCGGATTGATCTCCGCCACGCCGACGATCTGGACGAGCGGATCGGTGGCGAAGATCTCCATGAGGGCTGTGCCGCCTCGGCCGGCTCCGATGATGGCGACGTGGGTCGCGCCGGGCGTGCCGGTCTTCCGCACGCGCTTGGGGAGTTTAGTGGCAGCAGCCGTCGGCATAGGTCTGGTCCGCCTCAGCGTGATTCAATCATGCACGGAGCGTGGAACGAGAGAGGGCGCAGGAGAGATCGCAGGGGGAACGCCGACCGCTTTCACCGCTCGCGGCGTTGCTGGGCCAACGTTCTCAACTCGTCCATGAATTGATCGATGTCCTTGAACTCGCGATAGACGGACGCGAATCGGACATACGCGACTTGATCAAGCTGGTGCAGCTCTTTCATCAGTTCTTCGCCCACCACCCGGCTTTCAATCTCGGTCTCGCCCATTTCTTGGATGCGCTTTTCGATCCGATCGGTCACCGTCTCGATCGTAGCCGTGCTGATCGGACGTTTCTCGCAGGCCTTTTTCAGGCCGGACAGGATCTTGGTGCGATCGAAGGCTTCCCGTCGGCCGTCCTTCTTGACGACGGCGGGCAGGACCTCTTCGACTCGTTCATAGGTGGTGTATCGGCGCTTGCAGCCGAGGCATTCGCGGCGGCGGCGAATGAGTTCCCCTTCTTTCGCCATGCGCGAATCGACGACCTTGTCTTCGATCTCATCGCAGAAGGGGCATTTCACCGGCGGCGACCTGCTCTCATGATCCGTTCAATAGGCGTGGAAGATCGGAAAGCGGCCGCAGAGCGCTTTGGCTTGCTCGCGGACCTTGTCGAGGACGGCTGAATCCTGTCGGTGTTGGAGGACGCGGTCGATCAGTTCCACGATCTCCTTCATTTCCGCTTCCTTCATGCCGCGAGTCGATACGATCGGCGTACCGAGCCGAATGCCGCTGGCGACGGCCGGCGGTTTTTCATCGTACGGGACGGCGTTCTTGTTGACGATGATGCCCGCGGCGTCGAGGGCGGCGTCCGCTTCCTTGCCGGTGATGTTCTTCGTGGTCAGGTTCACCAGCATGAGATGCGTATCGGTTCCGCCCGACACGATCTTGTACCCGCGATCGAGCAAACCTTGCGCGAGCACCTTGGCGTTGGCCACGACTTGCTGTTGATAGCGCTTGAATCCAGGAGACAGCGCTTCCTTGAACGCCACGGCTTTGGCCGCGATGACGTGCATCAGGGGGCCCCCCTGCATGCCGGGGAACACGAATTTGTCGACCGCTTTGGCATGTTCCGCCTTACACATGACGACTCCCCCACGCGGCCCGCGGAGGGTCTTGTGGGTGGTCGTGGTCACGAAGTCGGCGTAGGGCACCGGGCTTGGATGGAGGCCGGCGGCGATCAGGCCGGCGATATGGGCGATGTCGACCATCAGGTAAGCGCCGACGCCCTTGGCGATCTGTTGAAACCGTGGGAAATCGAGCGTCCGTGCATAGGCGCTGGCGCCAACGACGATCATGCGCGGCCGGCATTCTTCGGCGAGTTTCTGCACCGCGGCGTAGTCGATCGTTTCAGTCTGCCGATCGACGCCGTAGGAGAAGGCGCGGAAGATCGAACCGGAGAAATTAACCTTGCTGCCGTGGGTCAGGTGCCCGCCTTGGGCGAGGTCCATCCCGAGGATCGTATCGCCCGGCTTGAGCACGGAGAGGTACGCCGCCATGTTGGCTTGCGAGCCCGAATGGGGCTGGACGTTCACATGTTCGGCACCGAAAATCTGTTTGCACCGCTGGATGGCCAGATCTTCGACCGTGTCGACGTGCTGGCATCCGCCGTAGTAGCGCTTCCCCGGATAGCCTTCGGCGTACTTGTTGGTCATCAACGAGCCCTGCGCAGCCAAGACTGCGGGGCTGGCGAAGTTTTCCGAGGCGATCAGCAGGAGCTTGTTCCGCTGCCGCTCTTCCTCGGCGTCGATGGCGGCATAGACTTCGGGATCGGTCGCTTGGAGCGCGTCCAGCGACCCGACGGCGTCTTTCATGGCCATGGATTCGGGCTCCTTGCTAGGCCGATGCGGTCTCGGCTTCCTGCTTCTTTACCACGCGCACCGTGACCGCCGCCGTGACTTCACGCGGCAGCTTGACCGGGACCGTAAAGCTCCCCAGTTCCTTGATCGGTTGGGCCAGTTGAATCTTGCGGCGATCAACCTGGTAGCCCTGGGCCGCCAGGCCTTCGGCGATATCCTTCACCGTGACCGAGCCGAACATCTTGTCGTCTTTGCCGACTTGGGCCTCGACCGTCAAGGTGACCGTCGACATCTTCTTCGCGTGAGCCTCGATTTCCAGCTTTTCCTTTTTCGCCCGCTCGGCGGCCACGCGCTTCGCATGTTCGAACGCCTTGATGTTGCGATCGTTCGCTTCGACGGCCTTCTTCCGCGGCAGGAGGAAGTTCCTGGCAAATCCGTCCTTCACATCGATGAGATCGCCCAGGTGGCCGACCCCGTCCATTGTCTCTTGGAGAATGACCTTCATACCCCTAACTCCTTCTGTTGGAAAGGAAAAGAGGATACTTGCAGGGCCGCCAAAAGTCAATTCCCAAGGGACCCTGCGGGGGAGCCTGTTGCTCGCATTTTCTCTCGGAACTGGCCTGGTCTGAGACTAGACTCCGCCGAGCGAGAGCCCCTATGATGGCAGAAACGCGAGGAGTTCTGGTGACGGCACGCGATCTCATTGAAATCTGGGCGGAACGACTCACGGCCCTCCACCGCCGGAGCAGCGAGGGGGAATTGGACCGTCCGTTGGCACCGGTGTCGGGCCGGCTCTTGCACAGGGTCGGCGCGCTCTTTCTCTATGAGTTTCGGCTTCCGGCCGGACAGACCCTGGTCGCAGACACTCCGCTGTCGGTCGTCCCGTCAGACGAGATGGAGCCGACGGAAGGGGTGGTGCTCAGCTGTCGGGCGGAGATCGCGCTTGTCCAGACGTTTGATTCGATCGGTCAGGCCATCGTCGGCGCGACGCTCATTCCTGATCGGGCCGGATACTTGGCGACCGCGGCGACTCGCTTCAAAGAGATGTTGGTTCAGTCCGACGCCTATCGGCTGGGTCCGGCGGATCGGCTGGCTGCCATCCTGGAATCTCCCTCAGGAGTGGAATTGGGAACCGGGCCAGCGGCGTCGGTTCTCAGCGCCCTCTGGTCCGAGGACTCCACGCTACGGCAGCAGCGACTCGCCACGACGGTCATCGAGTTGATTAAGGCAAACAAGCGCATCTTGCTCGTGTGTCCCGACCACCATGCAGCAGATGACGCGGCCGGTGTCATCGCGAAGGCGATGAAGGCCGGAGGGCTCCAGTACAGGACCTGGATCAGCCGATACGAGATGACTTTGGCGCAGCAGGCGTCCGGCCTCTCCATCAATGAATTGGGCTTTGAGGCACAGATGCATCAGTTCTATGCCAAGTCGCGGGCGGACAAGGCCGCGCTCCGGCGCAAGTATGAACGGTTCCGCGAACTCACGCCGATCCTGGCGTACAAAGGGCAAAAACAGAAAGATCTCGACGAGGTGCGGTTGCTGGAATGGCGGCTGCTTACCCAATTGAGCGATTTCCAGGCCAAGAGCAAGGAAGCGACCGCAACGCTGGCCGAATACGAACGCCTTCCCCTCCTGCGCCGGCTCAGCATGCAGGCGGTCGGAAAGAACGTTGAATCGCTGAAACAGTACCTGGCGCTGTATGAGCACCACATGACCGGTCTGATGAAAGAATTGGACATCGCCAAAGCACGGATCGCCGAACTGGTTCCTGAAGCCGCTGTGCCGAAAGACATGCGGCCGGAGTTTGAAGAACTGAAAGAAGAGATTGTGCACCTCGGTGGGACGAAGAAGATTCGGGAACTCTTGGCTGCCGAGGAGGACACCAATCGGCAAGCGTTCATTCAAAATCGGCGCCTCGTCATCACCACGGCAGGCCGCCTGCTCGGCGACCCGCTTTTCGCCCGCGTCCGATTCGACGTCCTGCTCGCCGACAACGCCCCCTGGATCTCTACGCCGGATCTCCTCGGCGCGGCGGGGCATGTCCGCGAACGGATCATTCTTGCCGGCGATCCACGGGACATCGCGGTCGCGGGGCTCTGGCGTACGAACGAGTCGGCGGCGAAGAGTGCGCGATAGCCCCGTGGCCCGTTGCTTGACGCGGACAAGCAGAATTCAGGATAATCCCGCCTCCCCTCTCGTGAGCCGAAGTGGCGGAACTGGCAGACGCACTAGATTCAGGGTCTAGCGCCCGCAAGGGTGTCCGGGTTCAAATCCCGGCTTCGGCACCAAATCCACTCTTCACAGTCATGATCGTCCGATTCTTCGTCTTATAGCTGTGCACTCCACTCTTTCCCATCTGACGGCGTCATGACTCAGGATCAGGAAGATATCGCTGCGGAATTGTCGCAAGGAGATAGACTATCCCCGCGCAGCCAACATTTTGTTGGAGATCAAAATCATCAATCGGCTGTGTAGGGCGGTGAAGTCATCCAGCAGTTCGATCTTGCCCTTCTGGAGGAGATGCTCGATCGCGCGCGCGCCGTTACCTCCGACCGCGACAGGCCATTGCGCGGAGAGCGATTCGAGTTCGTGCAGGAACTGTCGGGTTGCGGCATCCGATCGGAGTTCTGTGAGGGACAGCAAGACGAGATCGGGCTTGACCCGATCGCAGAACGTGCGCAGGTCGGACGCGGGCAGATTGGGTCCCAGGTAATAAACGTGACAGCCGCGCGTGGCTGCGAGATAGGCCACCGCCTGGGCGCCGATTTCGTGCGACTCTCCTTCCGGACAGGCGATGACGACGCGCGGACCGAACTCATTCGCCGGCAGCTGATTCATCACGGAGAAGAGTTTCTGTTGAATGAGTTTGGTGACGTAGTGCTCAAGGGCGATGTTCACGCATCCCTTGTGCCAGAGTTCGCCGACACGCCGTTGCAGCGGCAACAGAATTCGCTGCACGGCTTCTTCAAAAGGAATGACGGCCACGGCGCCGTTGAGTTTTTGTTCGAACCGTGCCTTGTCCAATGGATCCAAGAAACCTACCAGTTCGTCGAGGAGATTCTCATGCGGGGTAAGCGTGTGCGGGTGTGGAACCGCACTAGCCCGCATTCGCTGAAGCAATGGTTCGCGTCCTTCCAAAGCGAGTGCACCGATGGTCTGCCCGCGATCCAGCTCTTCCTTCAGAAAGCGAAGTAACGCCACATCTTCATCCGTGTATTCACGGTATCGGTTGGTGCTTCGTAAAGGTTTGACAAGTCCATAACGCCTCTCCCAGACCCGAACGACATCTTTCGACAGGCCAGTGAGCTTCGCAACTCTATGAATTCTATGAGCATTCATTGTTGTTTCTTCATGATAGCGACATGTCCAATGTTTGTCAAACATATTTTTAGAAACACTGTTGACACATTGGACAAATTGAGTTATACATTGGACATACTATGAACAAACAATAAACATCAATTATGCGGAGGTGATTATGGTAAAGGCGGGAGAAATCAGGCAGCCGGTGAAGCGCGAGACGATGGGGTTCGGGGTTCCGTGTCCTGCGACCAATCGCTGTCAGCGCTGCGGGGGGTTCATGGTCGGTGAGTTCTGCATCGACGTGTTCAACAGCGCCAGGGAATTGGACGTGATGGCCTTGCGCTGTGTGCTCTGCGGAAACGTGGTGGATCCGGTCATTCTTCAAAATCGGAAACGCCAGCAGGACGCAATCACGGCGAAGACCTTACAAATGCCCGTTCAGTCGGTTGGCAGTCAGGTGGCAGCGTAATCATATGCTCCACCAACCGGAATAGATCCGATGTGTTCAAACCAAGGAGGTTTTCCATGCGGAGTCAAGCCGTGCTTCAGGCAGGATTGGGCATGTTGCTAGTGGCGGGTTCTGTGTCGTTGTCGATGGCGGTAGACCAGCTGGGTTCCGACAAGGACATGGTATCAATCCCCAAGGGCGAGTTTACCATGGGCAGTCATGAGCATACCGACGAGGCGGCGCATCAAGTGGTGCTTGATGCCTACCTGATTGACAAGTTTGAAGTCTCAAATGCCCGGTTCAAAGCGTTCATAAAGGCGACCGGTCATCCGGCCCCGGCCTATTGGGACGATCCTCGTTTGAGCAAGCCCAATCAGCCGGTGGTCGGCGTGAGTTGGAATGATGCGAATGCCTTTTGCAAATGGGAAGGCAAACGTCTCCCGTCCGAAGCGGAATGGGAGCGGGCTGCCAAAGGGCCTGACGGCGACAACCATTATCCCTGGGGCCACAAGCTCGATCCAAGAAAGGCGAATTACGGACAGAACGTGGGTCGGACGCTGCCTGTCGATGCCTACCCCGAAGGCGTCAGCGGATTCGGGGTCTACAACATGGCGGGTAACGTGTTCGAATGGGTCAACGATTGGTATGACCCTAAGTACTATAAAGAGAGTCTTGCCCTAAATCCACAGGGACCTGACAAGGGCTATAACTTCGCAAACCAAGGACAAGTCAAGGTGTTACGTGGCGGCTCTTGGCTGGCGCCGGAGACCTCCTTGCACACCAGCCATCGGTTCTGGAACCAGCCGGAGAACAACTCCTATGGAGTTGGGCTCGGCTTCCGTTGCGCGAAGTCGACTCCTGTGATTTCTGAAGAGGCCGTTCAGGCAGGACGCGACGCTTTCATCGCGGCACTTGTGGCGATGGGGGCCGAGAAGAACGCCGATGCGATGGCCTCGATTGAGAAGGCGCTGACCGCTGAGCCAGGCAACAAAGAATATCTGGCGACCCGCGATCTGATCAAGAAGAGCATGAAAAAGAAATAGCGGATGGGCCAGTAGGGGCGGCGTGACCGCCCCTCTCCAGAACCAATTTCAATAGAGGATTGTGATGCGAACGTCAACCACAGTCATATTGGCGAGCTTTGTAGCGAGTGTCACGATGGCGGCGGGAGTGAGCAGAGCCGAAGCACTGCTGATCCCGAAAGATATGGTGTATGTCGGCCACGGACGGTCGGTCGTGGAAATCGACAAGGAACAGCCCGCTGATTTGGGCAAGCGGCCCACGCCCTATGAACGGTGGATGAAGACACTCTGGTCAGTCGAGGCGTTGAACGATGAAGGCCCGGCCCACATAGTGTTCTTGGATTCGTATCTGATCAATACGTATGAAGTCTCGAACAAGGATTATCGTGATTTCATCAGGGCGGCAAATCATCCGGCCTCGGCCTATTGGGACGATCCTCGCTTGAACAAACCCGAACAGCCGGTGGTCGGGGTGAATTTGGAGGACTCGAAGGCCTACTGCGAGTACCGAGGCAAACGCCTTCCCACCGAAGCTGAATGGGAAAAAGCGGCTCGTGGTCCTAAGGCCAATCTCTATCCCTGGGGCAATGACTTCGATCCGGCTAAAGCCAACTATGGCAAGAATCACGAAGCGACCATGCCGGTGGATTCCTATCCGGATGGCGCGAGCTACTACGGCGTCTACAACATGGCAGGCAATGTGTTCGAGTGGGTCTCAGATTGGTATGACCCGCGTTACTATGGACGGCTTGAAACCATGGTAAATCCGGGCGGCCCGGCCAAACCCATATGCATGGGCGGAACCGGCACCTATGTGGACCGGCTGACGGTCGGAGAAAAGCGAGTCATTCGTGGGGGATCGTGGATCGCGCCGGAAGCCACAGTCAGAGCGACCCACCGGTTCTGGAACCACCCGCTCAGTAACAGTTATGGCGTGGGCCTGGGCCTCCGTTGCGCCAAGACCGCCCCGCCCGAGATCGAACAGCAGATCAGGGACAGCTACATTTCTGCCTTGGTTGAGATGGGCAGAGAACGGTTTGCGGACGCTCAACAGGCGGTGGCTCGTGGCCTGGCCATTGATCCCAAGAACGTGGAACTGTTGGAGCTCCGTCCGCTCATTGAGCAGTCGATGAAGAAGCCGTGAGGAATGTCACACCGTCCTGATGAGCGGTGTGATCGTGACGGAGGCGTACACATGACACACAACATAACAGTCGTTCTTGGAATTGCATTCGGAGCGCTCATAGGGGCTGCGACGGTCCAGGCCAGCCCTCTTGATCCGGCCCATCATCCGCATCCGGAGAGCGCCAAGGTGGTCCATGAGGCCGAACATTCTGTCGATCATGCGTGGGAGGTCTACCATCGCGCGGCGTTGGGGGGAACAGTCGCCTCCCCTGCCCTGCAGGCTGAAATCGAGCAGCACCTGCACGAAGCCAGAACCCTCGTCACTCAGGCGCAAGAGGCAGCCGAGCGGGGGGACAATCGTCAAGTACAACGTCTTGTCGGTCAAATCAAAATCCATACGTCCCATGCCATTGAAGGGAGCAAGGAGCAGAAGAAATGACACCAGGTCTGCGGAGGAGAACAACTCGCTGGGGAACGATAGCGGCGATCGTCGCCATCGTTTATGCCGCGGCACAGGCGCCGGTCGTGGCGGCGGATCCGGCTGCGAAAGAGCTTGACCCGGTCCCCATGGTGATGATTCCGGCCGGCGAATTCTTGATGGGCAATCCTGAAGGAAAAGGCCGGGCCGATGAATGGCCGCAACGATCCGTGTATCTCGATGCCTTTGCGATCGATCAGGTCGAAGTGACGAACGAACGATATATGACGTTCGTAACGACCACGGGCCATCGAAACCCTCCGAGTCCATACGGGACAGGTCCGCTCCTGTCCGCGAAGGGTATCGAGCAACTGCCGGTGGTGCAAACGACCTGGTACGACGCGAAAGCCTACTGCAGTTGGGCCAAGAAACGTTTGCCTACGGAGGCGGAGTGGGAAAAAGCCGCGCGCGGGACTGATGGCCGCCTGTTTCCCTGGGGCAATGATTCAGCAACGTTGAAGCGGGCAAACTTCGATCGCGAATGGGAAGACGACAGGACACTCTATCCTGTCGGTTCGCTGCCAGCAGGAGAGTCGCCTTATGGAGTGAAGGATATGGCCGGCAATGCCAGGGAGTGGGTGGCGGACTGGTATGACCCAGACTACTACAGGCAAGCGCCGAATCGAAATCCCCAAGGTCCTGACAAAAAAGGGGTTGTCCGATCTATCCGCGGTGGATCATGGCACAGCCCGGTGGCCGACATCACGACATCGGCGAGGGGCCGTGGCGGATTTGCGCTGCAGACGCACGGGACCGGGTTTCGATGTGCGAGAAGCCTGGACGTCGATACGCAACAGAAGTAGAGATTTCGATCGCCGCACGACATGTGACCATACCGTGTGCGATCCAGGAGGCCGGTTCATGTGCAGCATGTGATGGCGCCGCGACTCCGCACGGCGTCACACGCTGAGGCCGACGGGTCCTCTCTCCTGTGAAGGACCCGTCCCCTTGGTGGGGCAGGCATCGGCGCGATCCACGTGCTTCGGGAGAAGAGGGCGCGATGACCCCAGCAATGTTGATAGCGATGATGGCGGTCGTGGTTGGGCTTGATCTGGATCAGGCGCAGAACTGGAGGACGGTCGTTGCCCTGCAGCGACGGGCCGGGTCGGACGGACTCCGTGGCCAGTAATCCGACCGCGCCTCTTCATGAGTGCGGTCGTCGAGGTTCCCATGGCATCGAACGGGAAACCAGAGCAGCGTTCTGGTTCAGGCCCGCTGCAGGAAGCCACTTGCGCGCGTTGCGGAGGGCTCTTGATCGTGGACCACTACATAGATCTGCAGGACGATACGGGCCAGATCGGTCTGACGGCCCTGCGCTGCATGAGCTGCGGCGAGGTCATCGACGCCGTTATTCTTCAGAACCGAGTCAGACCGGCGCCGAATCTCCTGTACGGTACAAAGCAGCGGAAATATGCGCAACGGATCGAGCCGGATGAATCGAATGGATCGAGCGAGCGTCAGGATGATGGAGAAAGCTCATCATCGACTACCTCTTAAGTGTTTTCTCCTGAAGAAGGACACAGAGTTATGCACATCGTCATCACCGGTGGAACGGGTTTCATTGGGCGGGCCTTGTATCGGACCTTGGCCTATGAAGGCCATCGCGTCACGGTATTGACCAGACAAACGATCGAGGCATCTCGGCTCCTCGGGTCATCCGTCAACGTGGTCGAATGGAATGGTCTCGAAGGTGGGGCCTGGGAGCGCTGTCTTGACGGAGCCGATGCGGTGGTCAACCTGGCCGGTGCGCCGATCGCTGATGCTCGCTGGACCGATGCTCGAAAGCGACTGCTCACCGACAGTCGAGTGCTCACCACTCGCCTGCTTGTGGGGGCCATGTCCCGTCGTTCTTCGAAACCCCGGACGCTCATCAGCGCATCCGGCATCGGCTACTACGGGGCCAGCGACGATCGTGTGCTTGATGAGGGCACGCCGCGCGGTCAGGGTTTTCTTGCCGACCTCTGTCTCGCGTGGGAAGCGGAGGCACTGCGGGCGGCGGAGTTTGGGACGCGCGTCGTGCTGCTACGAACTGGGATGGTGCTTGAGCAAGACGGCGGGGCTCTGCCGAAGATGCTGTTTCTCTTCAGGCTTTGTGCCGGCGGGCCGATCATGCCGGGCACCCAGTGGGTCTCATGGATCCATCGGCGTGATCATGTCGGTCTCATCACTTGGGCGCTCACGAAATCCGATGTCTCCGGTCCGGTGAACGCGGTAGCGCCTGAGCCAGTCACGATGAAGACCTTTTGCGAGATTCTTGGGCGCGTGCTGCATAGACCCTCGTGGCTTCCGGTTCCAGGGTTCGCGCTGCAGTTGTTGTTAGGCGAACTGGGAACCCTGATGACGACCGGGCAACGCGTCAGTCCGTCGAAAGCCGATTCTGGAGGCTATCGGTTTCAGTATCCGGCCCTGGAATCGGCGCTGCAAGCGATCCTTTCACGAGCATGAAGGAGGCTGGCCGATGATCTCCACGTTCGAATACCTCCATACGCTGGCCGTGGCGGTTTTGGTCGGCAAGGTCGTGCTGCTGTCCTTCGTCGTTGCGCCGATCCTGGCTATGAATTTGGAGCGAGAACCGTTCGGTAAAGTCGTCCGGCAGTTGTTTCCTGCCTACTATGCCCTGGGTATGGCAGTGGCGGCGCTGGGTTTGCTCTCTCTCACGGTTCTGGGGATGATCCGAGAGATTAGCCTGTCCATGCATGTAGCCGGCGGGCTCTGGCTCCTGATCCTTGCAGCCGAAACCTACTGCCGATCGCCGCTCACGCCGCGGAGCAATGCCATGCGGGATCGGCTCAAAGAGCAAGAGCAGCTCGGCACAGTCGATCCGGCTCTGCAAACCGTATGGAATCGGCTGCATCAACGGTCAATATCTCTCAATTCACTCGTTCTGCTCGCTGGACTCTGTCTGATCGGTCTGGCGCGAGGGCTGTAATTCACAAGGAGGGCTTCATTATGAAGAATCACAGTGTCACGATTGCGATGCTTCTGTTCTTGTCGGTGTTCTGTGCCATATCCGGTGCGGCAAGCCGAACAACGGCGGCGGAGGACCAGAACAAACCCAAGGGGGATATGTCACGACCACACGGAGACGATCCCAAGATGCCGAATGGCGTAATCGGCGTAGCGCTCAACGTCGGCGCCGAACGGATCGGCGATCCGGCGCTGCTGTACGTGGCCCATGTCCATCCGGAAGGCCCGGCGCATCAGGCAGGACTCAAGCACGGGGATGAGATTGCCACGGTGAACGGTGCAGCCGTGACCGGCAAGACCTACGAACAAGTCGTCATGATGGTGCGTGGAGAAGTTGGTGCGCCAGTGAAGCTGGGCGTGAAGGGTGAAAGTGCGGTTCGGGAACTGTCCATTACCCGCGTTGCGAGTGAAACGCTCTACAAGGGTGAGATGAAATCCCATAGCGCTCCTGCTCGCTAGGTGATGACGATGCGCGTGAGGATCGCAATGTACGGCTTGTTGGCGGCTTTCGCTAGCGGTCCCGCGTTCGCCGGCGGGGCCGCTGACGCAATTGCTGATTCCAATGTGACGAAGACGAACCTCTACCTGATGGCCGGCGATTATCATCGAGCGCTGGAGACTTGCCAGCGGGCCATCAATGAGATGCCGTCGGTCGGAGGCTACATTCGTCTCACCTATGTCTATCAGGCGATCGACGGTTATCCTGAACAGCTGTCGCAAGAGGAGCGATGGATGGCGGTGGAGCATTTGTATCTCAATCTGGCTTACCGAGACATCGAAGACCTGGTCGATCCGCCCGGCGGGTTGGCACGCATGGCCAAAGAGATGATTCAAACGAGTGTGCGGCAACATTTCGATGCCAGCGCCGCGATGGCTGTGCGGCCGGACAAGACAGAGTCCGATCGCCTCTGGCAACAGCAGATGCAGTGGCGCACGGCGCACCCGAACGGGTGGTGGAAGGGGATGCCGAAAGCCTGGTTGCGATAGCATGAAGAGGAACTGATCATGAAACAGACCAAATCAGGTCGAGCGATTCAACTGCTGGGCGGACTCTTTCTGATTGTCGGCACGATCGATCTCGTGATCATCGTCCTGTTCCCCGACTATGTGCTCAAACTATTTGGGACGGCGGTGACGGGACCCGCCTCGTTACTCGTGAAGCTCCACTCCCCCGCCGTACACCTGTTAATCGGGTACGGATTTCTCTGGTTGCGGCCTTGGGCCTGGGGCTTGGCGCTGGCCTATGCGGGATTCGGTCTCGTCAGCGAAGGGATGAATCAACTGGCCTTCGGGTTCAATCCGATTCGAGCTGGTTTCATGGTCACAACACTGCTGTTTTCCTGCTATCTCGTCTGGCGGCGCACGGTCTTTGTCGATGAGCCCTTACTCGAAAACAAGCCGAACCCGGCTCAACAGGAACTGCTGTGATGCGTGGCATTGTGTGGTTGAGGCGAGACCTGCGCCTGAACGATCAGCCGGCGTTGAGCGCCGCGTGCGAGGAGTGCAGTGAAGTCATCCCGTTGTTTGTATTCGATGAACCGCTGTTGCGATCCCGTGTTTTTGGTTCGGCCTGCGTGAGTTTTATGCTCGGATGTCTTCAGGAATTGGCTTCATCGTTCGCCAACAAAGGCGTACCTCTACAGTGGCGGCACGGAGAGCAGATTGAGGAAGTCGTGCGCGCGGTGCGTGAATGGAAAGCCGATGTCGTCTATTGGAATCGCGACTATGAGCCGGGAGCCATTGCGCGAGACCGTGCCGTTCAACAACGGCTGGCACAACTCGGCGTCATCGTACGGACATTCAAGGATCATGTCGTCTTCGAAGCAAAAGAAGTCCGAAGCGCGACAGGTGAACCGTTGCAGCGCTACAGCGCCTATCGCGCACGCTGGTGGACGAAGTGGCAGGCGACGAAACCGTCTGCGCTTCCCATTCCACGCCTACTAACGGCAGAGAAGGCCGTCTCCTTGCCTGTCCCGCCTCCTTTGCCCTCGGCAGGCGATTTAGGGTACGAACCGATGACTTTATGGGTCGAGCCGGGCGAGCGCAGCGCGCAAAAACGCTTACGTCGGTTCGTCGAAGGGGCCGTTCATGCGTACGTGACGGGACGGAATCTTCCCGCCATCGACGGCAGTTCGATCCTCTCGCCCCATTTTCGTTTCGGGACGCTCTCGCCGTGTACCGCTGTTCATGCCGCATTGGCTTCGCTGGCGAAAGGCGGGCAGGTCTCGCGCGCCGACGTGCTGACCTGGATCGACGAACTGATCTGGCGGGAGTTTTTTCACCAGGTCCTGGCGGCGTTTCCGAGAGTGGCTACCGGCCCCTTCAGAAATGCCGTCATCCCTGCGGCTCGCGAGCCGGGTCAGGAACGGGACCGGTTGTTTCAGGCCTGGTGCGCCGGCAGAACGGGGTATCCCATCGTGGATGCCGGTATGCGTCAATTGAACCAGACGGGCTGGATGCACAACCGCGTGCGCATGATCGTTGCCTCATTCCTCATCAAGGACCTTCGGATCGCCTGGCAAAGCGGTGAGCGGTATTTCATGCAACAGCTGATCGATGCCGACGTCGCAGCGAACAATGGCAACTGGCAATGGTGCGCCTCGACCGGCACGGATGCAATGCGCGGGTACCGGATTTTTAATCCGGTCCTTCAAAGCAAGAAATTCGATCCCAAGGGCGACTACATTCGGCGTTATGTACCGGAATTGGCCAAGGTCCCTCCGCTGGTGATCCACGAACCGCATACAATGACGGCTGAGGATCAAGCGGGTGCCGGCTGCCGGATCGGTCTGGAGTATCCGGCCCCGATCGTCGAACATCAGCGGGCCAGGCAGGAATATTTGGAGTTGGGCAAAGTAGCCAAGATGAGCCGATGACGAAGACATCGACCAACCAATCACGGCGAGTGATCTTGCCGATCCGCATCGGGGTGAGTCGTTGTCTTTTGGGGGATGAAGTCCGGTACGACGGCGGGCACAAGCGCGACCGGTTCTTGACCGACGTGCTCGGCCGCTACGTCGAATGGGTGCCGATCTGTCCGGAAGCTGAGGCGGGATTCGGGACCCCACGCGAAGCCATGCGCTTGGTCGGTGATGCAAAGAAGCCCCAACTTATCACGATCAAGACCGAACGGAACGTAACGAAACCGCTCATGATGTTTACGGAGCGCAAGCTTGAAACAATCGAAACCGCGGATCTGTCCGGCTATGTTTTCAAGAAAGATTCGCCGAGTTGCGGGATCGCACGGGTGCGAATCTTCAACCGGCAGGGTATGCCAAGCCGGAGCGGCGTCGGTCTTTTCGCGCAGGCCTTCATGGAACGATTTCCGCTCGTGCCGGTCGAGGACGAAGGCCGGCTCTGCGATCCGGTGTTGCGGGACAATTTCATCGAGCGAGTCTTCAGCTTTCATCGTTGGCAGCAGTTGGCACGTGGACCGCTTACTCGCCAGGCGGTCGTGGAATTTCACACCAATCAAAAATATTTGTTGCTGGCCCACAGCCGCCATCACTATCAACAGCTGGGCCACCTCGTCGCACAGGCTAACCGCTATCGCCCCGAGGACTTGATCCAACGGTATGGCGCCCTATTCATGGAGGCCTTGGCCGTGACGGCGACGAGGCGAAAGCATGTCAATGTGCTGCAACATCTCATTGGGCACATGAAGGAGCAGCTCAAGGATGCCGAGCGTGCCGAGATCGACGAGGTGATCGAAGACTATCGCCAACGGTTGGTCCCCCTCGTTGTTCCCTTGACGCTGGTGAAACATCATGCGTGGCGGTACCGCATCGGGTATCTGCGAGACCAAGTGTATCTGAATCCGCATCCGAAGGAATTGAAACTCCGTAATCACATATGAAAGGGGACGAGACGATGGAGCGGCGAGGAATCGTATTGGTCGGGCATGGGGGCATTCCCAAGGATTGCCCTCAAGAGCTGGTTACGCGGTTGAAGCGTCTCGAAGCGCAACGGCGCGCGGCCAAGCAGTCCATGTCGGCCGAGGAACGGGAGCTCGATACCAGAATTCGCCGATGGCCCAGGACCGCTGCTACCGACCCCTATCAATCGGGTCTTGAAGCCGTGGCCGCGCAGCTGAAGTCACATTTGGACGGAGCGCTTTTCGCTGTGGCTTACAACGAATTCTGTGCTCCGACGTTAGAAGAGTCGGTGGAAGAACTAATCAAGCAGGGCGCGACGTCCGTTACCGTACTGACCACAATGTTCACGCCCGGCGGCTCTCATTCCGAGATCGAGATCCCAGAGATCATTGAACAGCTCAAGAGAGAATATCCAGATGTTCAGCTCCGGTACGCCTGGCCCTTCGACCTCTCCGTGGTCGCCAAGTTGTTGCACGACCAGGCGGATCGCTTTCGCTGATGACCGAGGCGCATCCGACTCGTGATCGGATGCGTAGAGTGGAAAGGGAATCCTGACGTGAACGCGCGAATCGGAACAGGTTTGTGGGTCTTCCTCCTGCTGACGGAACCGCGGATTGGAACAGGGGCGGAGATCGAAGGGGTTGTCTTTCCAGATATGGTGCAGACGGGATCGTCGACCATGTCGTTGAATGGCCTGGGGCTCGCGAAATTTCTCTATAGCATCAAGGTCTATGCCGGCGCCCTCTATTTGGGCACCGGTGCCACGGTCGACGCGGTATTGACGGATGTGCCGAAGCGCTTGGAATTGGCGTACTTGCGGTCGATTGAGGCGAAGGACATCGTGCGCGCCTCGGAAAAGAATTTGGCCGACAATGTGCCGCAGGCGACGATCGCGGCGTTACGGTCGCGCATCGACCGCATGCACCAGCTCTACGAAAACGTAAAACCGGGCGATCGGTACGCGCTCACCTACCTGCCCGGCCTCGGCACCGAGTTGGCGTTGAACGGCCAACGAAAAGGCATTGTGGAAGGGGCGGACTTTGCCGCCGCCTATTTTGCCATCTGGCTCGGGCCGGACCCGATCAATCAACCCTTGAAAGAGGGGCTGCTCGGCCGGCGATAGGCCTGTAATACCGATGAATCCATCCGTGCTAGGGAGGCGTAGAACAGGGGGATTGTGTTGGAGGAAGCCATGCGGACAGTCGTCGACCAGTTCACCGAGACCTATCAGCAACTGAACGCGCAATCCATGGGATTACTCAAGGATCTGTACGGCCCGGATGTCCTGTTTCAGGACCCCTTCCGCCGTATCACCGGCCTGCCGGCCCTGACGGAATATTTTGCCGAACTCTATCGGCATGTGAAGTCCGTATCGTTCCGTTTTGAAGAAACCGTCGTGCAAGGCAACAGCGCCATGCTGGTCTGGACGATGGCGCTGGCACATCCGCGCCTGAACCACGGAGCGCTTATCACAGTGCCGGGTGCGAGTCACATCCGGTTTCAGGACAAGGTGACCTATCACCGGGACTACTTCGATGGCGGTGCGATGCTGTACGAGCAGCTACCGGTGATCGGGATGATCGTTCGCACCATCAAGGAGCGGATGTAGATGAGCCCCTACTTCGACAAGAAGCGAGTGTGGGTGACAGGAGCCTCGGCCGGCATCGGGCGCGCAGTAGCGCACGAACTGGCTATGCGAGGCGCTACGGTGATCGCCTCGGCGAGAAACCGGGAAGCCCTCAATCAACTCGTAAAGGATTGCCTGCCGCGTTCTGTCCTTGCGCTGCCGTTGGACGTGACGGACCGTCAGGCGAATCTACAGGCGGCGAAGATGATCGGAGAGCGGTTCGGCGGGCTGGACATTGCCCTCTTCAATGCCGGCGCCTGCGAGTACGTGGACGTCGCGAGGTTCGACAGCGCCCTGTTCGAACGGATGATCCAGACCAACTTTCTGAGCATGGTCTATGGCATCGAAACGGTTCTGCCGCTTCTGCGTCGGTCTCCGCATCCGCACCTGGTCGGCATGAGCAGCACCGTGGCCTATGCAGGCCTGTCGCGCGCGGAGGCCTACGCCGCCTCGAAGGCGGCCATCAAGAACATGCTCGAAGGACTGCGGATTGATCTGCGCAAGGAGCGGATTCCGGTCTCGATCATCTGTCCCGGCTTCGTCAAGACGCCGCTGACAGAGCGGAACGATTTTCCGATGCCGTTCGCGGTCTCGGCTGAGGAAGCCGCCAAACGGATCGCCGACGGGATGGCCGCTCAGAAAGAAGAAATCCATTTTCCGAAACGGTTCAGTCTGACCTTCAAGCTCCTTTCTTCGCTCCCCAGCCCTCTCTACAGCTGGATCGGCTCCCACATGGTGGGGCCGTCATGAAGATCGCGATTGTTGGCACCGGGATCGCAGGGATGGTCACCGCCTACCTGCTGCACCGCGACCACGACATCACGGTCTTCGAAGCAGCCGGGTACATCGGCGGGCATACGAATACGATCGATGTGCAACTGGATGGCCGAACCTACGCGGTGGATACCGGCTTCATCGTGTTCAATGACTGGACCTATCCGAATTTCATTCAGCTGCTGAAGAAACTCGGCGTCGAGTCTCAGGCGAGCGACATGAGCTTCAGCGTGACGTGCGAGCAGTCTGGGCTCGAGTACAATGGGACGAGTCTCAATACCCTCTTTGCGCAGCGCCGCAATCTCTTCCGCCTTTCGTTCCATCGTATGATCCGAGACATTCTGCGTTTTAATCGGGAGGCCCTCTCACTGCTGGATCAGCCGCAGCCGGGCCCCGCGCTCGGTCGGTATCTCGAGGCTCATCATTATTCGCGAGAGTTCATCGACCACTACATCGTGCCGATGGGGGCCGCGATTTGGTCGGCCAGCCACGAGACCATGTGGGAATTCCCGGCCCGCTATCTGGTGCAGTTTTTCAAGAACCACGGGATGCTCTCTGTCGATGAGCGGCCCCTTTGGCGGGTGATCAAGGGCGGGTCCCAACGGTATGCCGAGAAATTGGTCGCGCCGTTTCGTGATCGTATTCACCTCAATAGTCCCGTCGAATCAATCGGACGCTTTCCTGACTACGTCGAGATTCGTGCCATGAGGAAAGGCCGAGTCTCTCGGGCCCTGCGCTTTGACCATGTGATCATCGGCGCACATAGCAACCAAGCACTTGCGATGCTGGCCGATCCCTCACCGATGGAAAAAGAAATACTGGGCACGATCCAGTATCAAGAGAACGAAGCAGTGCTGCACACGGATGCGTCGTTGCTGCCTCGACGGAAACGGGCCTGGGCTGCCTGGAACTATCATCTGTTGCCGAACCAGCCTGACCGCGCGGTGTTGACGTACCACATGAACCGGTTGCAAAGCCTGACCGCTCCTCATGAATTCTGCGTGACGCTCAACCACACGGGCGCGATCGACCCGAGCAAGATCCTGCGGCGCATCATCTATCACCATCCGGTGTACTCGCTCGCCTCGGTCGCGGCGCAGCAGCGTCACGGCGACATCAGCGGGGTCAACAGGACGTCCTACTGCGGCGCGTACTGGGGCTACGGGTTCCACGAGGATGGTGTGAAGAGCGCGTTGGCCGTCTGCCGCCCCTTCGGAAAGGATCTCTCATCATGAAGAGCGCGATTTACGAAGGTCTCGTCCGGCATCGGCGCTTCAGCCCAGTCCCGCATTCGTTCACCTACCGCCTGTTCATGATGTATCTAGATTTGAACGAGCTACCGGCGCTCTTCCAGGGCCGGTGGCTCTGGTCATATGATCGCAACAACCTAGCCTCGTTCAAACGCACAGACCATGTGGGCGATCCGGCCATTCCGCTAGACCAAACCATTCGCCAACTGGTTGAGGCGAAAACAGGCACGAGGCCGACCGGCCCCATCCGCCTCCTGACACACCTCCGCTATTGTGGATACGTGTTCAATCCGGTCAGTTTCTATTTCTGCTACGACCAATCGGATCGTCGTGTCGAAACGATCGTGGCGGAAATTACGAATACCCCTTGGGGGGAGCGCCATTGTTATGTCCTAGGACCGGAGAGCAATTGTGCCAGAGGAAGGAGAAAACGCTACCAGCTCGACAAGGTCTTTCACATCTCACCTTTCATCGATATGGACGTGGCTTACGACTGGCGGTTTACGGAGCCGGCCTCGCAGTTGGCCATCCATATGGAAAACCTTCGCGACGGGCATCCGTTTTTCGATGCCACGATGAAGCTCGAGCGGCGGGAGCTTGCCGGGGCGCCTCTGGCGCGGGTGTTAGTGCAGTATCCGTTGATGACCGTGAAGGTGATCGGCGCCATTCATTGGCAGGCACTGAAACTCTGGGCCAAGGGCGTGCCATTCATTCCCCATCCCAAAAAGCGAAAGGAGCCGTCGCCGGTGGCGACGAGTCAGACACCATGATGAATGAGACGACCATTCCGTCCGGTTTCTCGCTCGGCGATCGGTCGAACCGCTATGAGGCACCTTCGACGATCGTGGCCTGGTTCTGCTGGCTCGCGCGGCGTGCCGTCTTCTCCAAATTGGGCAGGCTGCGGCGGGGCTCGGTGACAATTGTGGAAGGACAAGAGCGGCACGAATTCGGTTGTGTCACGTCGGATTGTTCATTGCAGGCGACGGTGACGATTCACGATCCCCACACCTATGCTGATGTCGCGCTGGGGGGGACCGTCGGTGTCGGCGATGCCTATCGTTGGGGCTTGTGGAGCTGCGACGATCTCACGACCTTGGTGCGAATATTCGTCCTCAATCGCGAACTGCTCGACGGCATGGAGGGCGGACTGGCCCTGATAACAGGGTTGCTGCTCAAGACGATCCATTGGCTCAATCGCAACACAAGGTCCGGGAGCAAGAAGAACATCGCGGCTCACTATGACTTGGGTAACGAGTTCTTTCGGCTCATGCTTGATGCGACGATGATGTATTCCTGCGCCTACTTCGAACGGCCTGATGCCACGCTGGCCGAGGCCTCGCGCGCGAAGAACGACCGCGTTTGCCGCAAGCTGCAATTGTCGGCGACCGACCATGTGCTGGAAATTGGAACCGGCTGGGGCGGTTTCGCGATGCATGCCGCGTCGCACTATGGTTGCCGCGTGACGACCACTACGATCTCACAGCAGCAATATGACCTGGCGGTGCGACGGGTGCGGGACGCGGGCCTCAGCGATCGCGTGACGGTGCTGCTGATGGACTATCGGGATTTGCCGTCACTCGAGACGCGGTTCGACAAGTTGGTGTCCATCGAAATGATTGAAGCCGTCGGACACCAGTACTACCGGAGTTTCTTCGAGATCTGCAGCGGGATGTTGAATCCACAGGGTCTCATGTTGATCCAGGCCATCACGATCGACGAACGGTTCTATGAGCAAGCGAAGCGGTCGGTCGATTACATTCAAAAATTCATTTTTCCCGGAAGCTGCATCCCTTCCGTGAGCGCCCTCGTGCGGGCATCGGCTGGTGCCGGCGACTTCGGGCTTATGAATCTCGAGGACATCGGCGCCCACTATCCCCAGACACTCCGTGCCTGGCGAAGGAACGTGGCGGCCGCTCTCCCGCAGATCAAGACCTTGGGCTATCCGCTGGAATTTCTCCGTGTGTGGGAGTTCTACCTCGCCTATTGCGAGGGCGGGTTCCTCGAACGATCAATTAGCACGGTCCATCTCCTCTACGCCAAGTCCGGTTGGCGTCCGGCACCGGTCAGATGCTGAGCCGGATCGTCAACTTCGTCACCTTCCAGATCGGTTGGTTTGTTTGTGTGCTCGGCGCATCATACGGTAGGCCCTGGCTCGGACCGTCCGTTGTCTTGTTTCTCCTCTCGTTTTATTTCTGGATGGTTGAAGACCATTGGACGGCGGTCCGTGTCGTGCTTGTAGTCGGACTGGTCGGCGCCGTCATCGATAGCGCCTTCGGCTATGTCGGCCTCTTACAATTCCGCGATAGCGTCCTCGCAAACTGGCTCTGCCCGCCCTGGTTGGTCGCACTCTGGATGATCTTTGCGACAACGCTGCAACATTCGTTGAGCTGGTTGGCGGGGCGATGGAAGCTCGCGGCATTACTCGGTGGAGTCTTCGGGCCGGTCAGCTATTACGCGGGGCAGGAATTCGGTGCGCTCCGGCTCGGCGGGACCATGTCCTCGACGGCCTTAGCTCTTGCAGCGGTCTGGGCCTTGCTGCTTCCGTTGCTTCACTGGTGGACCGGAAAAGTTACGATTAGCGTCCGGTAATTTCCGGATCGGAACCATCGGCCGGAGAGGTTAAGAGCGTCGCGCCCGGTTTGCAAGCGGCCACCGGGAAGCAGGGTGGGATATCGCGCGCCACGCTCTGGTCGTCGGCTTTCACGTCGGCCGGCGCTTCCGCGACCACCGTGCCGGGCAGATAGGTCGAGACGACGCTGATGAGCGGCGGGGCCGAACTTTCCGGCAGATACGAGGGGATCACCGATTCCTTGTTGAAGGACGGGATCACGCCGAAGAAGCCACCCAGCGGATTAGTGCTCGGTGTGACCGGACAGCCGTTGAAGCAGACCAATCCCGGCGGCACGTTCAACAGCGTCAGCGCATTGCTCGGCAGCACCGTGCCGGTCAGGAAAGCCGAAATGCCCCCGATCGCCGCCGTCGCGCGGATGCTTAGCGTCCCGGGATTGACGTTGACCGTCATCGGATTCGCCTGAGTCCCAACCACGCCGTTGAATGCCTGCAGCGATGAATTGGCGCCGGCCGTGACGTTTGTGCCGGATCCCGTCGCACTCAATACTGAGCCGCCGTTCGCAATGACGTTCACCGCTCCACCGGTGCTCAGAGAACCCAACGTCGTGTCGGTCCCACTCGTATAGGCAATTGTGCCGCTGCCGCTGGTCGCGCCGGCTGCCATCGTGATCGCCCCGCCGGTGGCGGTCACCGTGACATTGTTCGCGCCGGCTGCACTGAGATTGGCCAATTGCGTCACGGAATTGGTGGCAGTCAGGTTCACCGCCCCGCCGGTCGATGCGATTGCCCCACCGACCGTGAGGTCTGCAGCATTGGCCGAAAATGTGCCGGTCACATTGGAGGCATTCAACGTCAGCGCGTTGGCATCGGTCAACGACACGTTGTTACCGCTCGTGACACCCACCGAATTGAAGTTGTTCCCGCCATTGGTCAGCGTGATGTCATTTGCTCCGGCGGCGAGCGTGGTCGCAGCCGCCACCGTGACGGCGCCGCTTTGCGTCAGGGCTCCACTGGTCGTCACATTCAGATTCCCGCCCACCGTCGACGCCGCGAGGTTGAGTGCATTGGCATCGATCAGGGCCACGTTATTGCCGCTGGTGATGCCGACGGTGTTGAAGTTGTTGCCGGCGTTGGTCAATGTGATGTCGTTGGCGCCGGCCGCTAAGGTCGTAGAGCCGGTCACGTTGAGCGCCCCACTCTGCGTGAGCGCCCCGCCGGTCGTCACATTCAAGGCACCAGAGATGGTGGAAGCAGCCAGATTCAGGGCATTCGCGTCGGTGAGGCTGACGTTGTTGCTACTGGTGACCCCGACGGTGCCGAAGTTGTTGGCGGCGTTGGTCAGCGTGATGTCGTTCGCGGCGCCGGCGGCGAACGTGGTCGTCCCGGTCACAGTCACTGCGCCGCTCTGGGTTAGTGCCCCATTCGTCGTCAGGTTCAACGTCCCGCTCACCGTCGACGCCGCGAGGTTGAGCGCATTGGCATCGATCAGGGCCACGTTATTGCCGCTGGTGATGCTGACCGTGCTGAAGTTGTTCCCCGCATCGGTCAGAGTGATGTTGTTGGCCGCGCCGCCGGCGAGGGTCGTGGTCCCGGCCACAGTGATGGCCCCGCTCTGAGTGATCGCCCCGTTCGTCGTCACGTTCAGGCCGCCGTTGACGGTGGAGGCACCAAGCACAAGCGCATCCACATCATTGAGGGCGACATCATTTCCACTGACTACGCTGACCGTGCTGAAGTTGTTCCCGGCATTGGTCAGGGTGATGTTATTGGCTCCCGCGGTGAGGGTTGTCGCACCCTGTGCCGTGATAGATCCCGTCTGGGTGATCGCACCGGTGGAGGTCACGGCCAGCGTGCCTGTCGAGGTGGTCCCCGCATTGGCGCTCACGCCGCCGATCGTGACTGGGCCTGTTTCGGCCCACGCAATGTTGCCGCCGGTGAAGGTCACGGTCTCGAAGCTGTTGGCCACGTTGGTCAGCGTGATGTTGCCACGTTGGCCAGCCGTGCCGCCGAGATCAGTCACGGTGAGGCTTTGGCCCACGTTCAAGGTGACGGGCGCACTTTGCGTGAGGTTGTAGGTGTTCGTTGTTGTGCCGGTGAAGGCGGGGGCGGCGGTCGTCACTGAGACCGGGCCGCCGAAATTGTTGCCCGCATGGTTCAGGTTGATCGCGGTCGGCAGGATCGGGCCGCCTGCGAAGGTGGCGGTGTTGCCGGTGGTGTTCACGGTGATATTACCCGTCGCGGGCAAGGAGAGTGCGTTGAGATTCGTATCGGTGCCGAGGGTAAACGTGGAACCGCCTCCACCCGTGGAGGATTGTGTCCCGCCGATCCTGGTGGTGCCGAGCAGGTTCAGATTGCCCGCAGGATCCAACGTCGCGTTCCCGACCACGGTGAGCGTCTGGCCCACCGGCAACGTGATGTCGCCCGCGGTGGTAGTGGCAGTCAGGTTGCCGCCGACGGTCGAGGTGTTCAGGGTCAGCGCGCCACCATTTGTCAGGGCGACGGAGCCGAGGGTTGGGGCGGCCGTCGTGTTGAAGGTCGCACTCCCTGCCACGCTCAGTGCTCCCGACTGACTAAGCAGGCCGCCGGAGGTGGCGAGAAGATTACCGCTTGCCGTCAGCGTCGGTAGCGTCATCGCAGCATTGTCGAATTGCAGTGTGAGGTTACGCAGATTAGTGAGGCCGGCCAATGTCGGCACAGTGGCCGCCGCGTTCACGTTGCGGAGGCCGAGATCGCGCACGTTCGCCTGGGTACCGCCAATCGTCACGGCACCGGTCAGATTATTCGCTTGCGTGTTGAAGAGCAGGTCGGAGCCCGCCAGTGTGGTGGCGAGCGTCGTGGCTCCGCCGATCGTCGCCGCGCCGGTTTGCGTCACCGCGCCACCAGCTGTGAGGTTCAGATTGCCGCTGGCGGTGACGGCCGGCAATGCGATCGGGGTATTATCAAACGTCAAGGTCAAATTGCGCAGATTGGTCAAGCCGGCGAGCGACGGGATCGTGGCGCCCGCGTTCACGTTGCGCACGTTGACGTCACGAATGTTGGTCAAGGTGCCGCCGAACAGGACCGCACCGCTCAAGTTGTTCGCCTGATCGAGCAGGAGATCCGAACCGGCAACGGTCGTGGCCAAGGTCGTGGCGCCTCCGACAGTCGCCGCACCGGTCTGAGTGATCGACCCGCCGGCCGTCAGGTTCACATTGCCGCTCGCGGTCAACGCCGGCAGCGCGATCGGCGCGTTATCAAACGTCAGGGTTAGATCGCGCAGATTGGTCAGGCCGGCCAGGGCTGGCACGGTGGCGCCTGCATTTGTATTGCGCAGTTGGACATCGCGGAAGTTCGCCTGCGTGCCGAGGAACGAGAGGGTGCCTCCGAAATTATTGGCTTGCGTTGCGAGCAACAGGTCGGTGTTCGCAGCTGTCGCGGTAAAGGAGGTTGTTCCCGTCACATTCAGGGCTCCGGTTTGAGTCAGCGTCCCGCCCGTCGTGAGAGCGAGGTTCCCGCTGATCGTCGAGGCGCCGAGCACGAGGGCGGTGCTGTCCCGCAGGCTGACGTTGTTCCCGCTGGTGACGGCGACGGTGCTGAAGTCATTGCCGGCGTTGGTCAAGGTGATGTCGTTCGCGGCGCCGGCGGCGAGCGTGGTGAGGCCCGCGACGGTCACGGCGCCGGTTTGAGTCAGGGCGCCACCCGTCGTCACGGTCATCGTGCCGGACACCGTAGAGATTCCGAGATCCAGCGCGTTCGCATCCGTCAGGGCCACGTTATTGGCGTTGGTGATGCCGACGGTGCTGAAGTTGTTGGCCGCGTTGGTCAAGGTGATGTCGTTGGCCGCGCCAGCTGCCAGAGTCGTGGTGCCCGTGACCGTGAGGGCCCCACTTTGTGTGATGGCTCCGGCTGTGGTCATGTTCAAGGTGCCCCCGATCGTCGAGGCGCCCAAATCCAAAGCATTCAGATCCGTGAGCGCGACGTTGTTGCCGCTTGCCACACTCACCGTGCCGAAGTTATTGCCGGCGTTCGTCAGCGTGATGTCATTGGCCCCGGCTGTAAGGGTCGTGGTGCCGGGTGCCGTGATCGCGCCGGTCTGGGTGATGGCGCCGGTGGCGGTGATCGCGAGCGTGCCGGTCGAGGTAGTTCCGGCATTGGCGCTCACGCCGGCAATGGTCACCGGGCCGGTCTCGGCCCAGGCGATATTGCCACCGGTGAAGTTCACGGTGTCGAAGCTGTTGGTCCCGGTGAGCAGCGTGATGTTGCCGCGCTTACCGGCCGTGCCGCCCAGATCGGTGACGGTCAGGGACCGGCCGGCACCCAGGGTCACGGCGGCAGTCTGCGTCAAGTTATAGGTGTTGGCCGTACTGCCGGTGAAGCCCGGCGCCGCAGTCGTCACGGAGACGGGGCCGCCGAAGTTGTTGCCCGCGTTATTCAAATTGATCGCGGTTGGCAGAATCGGGCCGCTCGCGAAGGTGGCCGTCGTCCCAGTCGTGTTCACGGTGATATTGCCGGTACCGGGCAAGGGCAACGCATTAAGGTTGGTATCGGCGCCGAGCGTGAAGACGGAGCCAGTGCCGCCGATCGAGGACTGGGTGCCGCCGATGCGGGTCGTGCCGAGCAGATTGGTGGTACCCGTGGGCGTGAAGGTGGCATCGCCCACCACAGTCAGAGTCTGACCGGCCGGCAATGTGATATCCCCGGCCGTGGTGTTCGCAGTCAGGTTCCCGCCTACGGTCGAGGTGTTGAGGGTCAGGGCGCCACCGTTCGCCACGGTCACGGAGCCCAGTGTCGCGGCTCCCGTCGTGTTAAAGCTCGCGCTCCCTGCCACGCTCAATGCCCCCGACTGACTGATCAGGCCGCCCGCCGTCGCCGCCAGATTTCCGCTGACCGTGAGTGTCGGTAGTGTCATCGCCGCGTTATCAAACGTCAGGGTTAGATCGCGCAGATTGGTCAGACCGGCCAGGGCTGGGATCGTCGCGCCCGCATTCACGTTGCGGAGACCGAAATCGCGGACGTTAGTTTGGACTCCACCGATCGTGACGGCGCCGGTCAGATTATTCGCTTGCGTGTTGAAGAGCAGGTCGGATCCAGCCAGCGTGGTGGCCAAGGTCGTGGTGCCTCCGACAGTCGCCGCACCGGTCTGAGTGATCGACCCGCCGGCCGTCAGGTTCACATTGCCGCTCGCGGTCAACGCCGGCAGCGCGATCGCCGCGTTGTCGAACTGCAACGTCAGGTTGCGCAGATTGGTCGAGCCGGCTAGGGCGGGAACCGTGGCGCCGGCGTTCACGTTGCGCAAACCGACATCTCGGATATTCGCCAGTGTGCCGCCGAAGCTCACTGCGCCCGTCAGATTATTGGCTTGAGTGTTGAGCAAGATGTCGGAGCCTGCCACCGTGGTTGCCAATGTGGTGGTCCCGGGCACGGTAATCGCGCCGGTCTGCGTGATGGCGCCACCAGCGGTCACGTTCAAGTTCCCGCCCGCCGTCAGAGTCAGCGCCGGTAATGTGATTGGCGCATTATCGAACGTCAGCGTGAGATTGCGCAGATTGGTCAAGCCGGCTAGGGCGGGAACCGTGGCGCCGGCGTTCACGTTGCGCAACTGCACGTCCCGGAAGTTGGCCTGCGTGCCGGCAAACGACAAGGCGCCACCGAAGTTGTTTGCCTGGGTGTCGAGCAAGATGTCCGTGTTTGCGGCGGTAGCGGTGAAAGTGGTCCCCCCTGTTACAGCCAAGGCTCCGGTTTGACTCAGCGAGCCTCCCGTCGTGAGTCCTAAAGTGCCACTGACCGTGGAGGCCCCCAGGACCAGCGCATTGGTATCCGTGAGCGCGACGTTGTTCCCACTCACTACGGAGACGGCGCCGGTAAAGTTATTGGCGGCATTCGTGAGCGTGATATTGTTGGCGGCCCCGGCCGCCAGCGTCGTGGCCCCGGTGACGGTCAGCGCCCCGCTCTGCGTGAGTGCGCCGTTTGTCGTCACGTTCAGATTGCCGCTGATAGTAGAGGCGTTCAGCACCAAGGCATTGCTGTCGGTCAGGCCGACGTTATTCCCGCTGGTCATGCCGACCGAGCTGAAGTTGTTCGCCGCGTTGGTCAAGGTGATGTCGTTGGCCGCCCCGGCAGCGAGGGTAGTCGCTCCTGTCACGGTGAGCGCGCCGCTTTGGGTGAGCGCGCCGTTGGTCGTGACTCCCAACGTGCCGCTTACCGTTGAGGCGGCTAGATCCAACGCATTGACATCCGTGAGCGCGACATTATTGCCACTGGTGACGGCCACCGTGCTGAAGTTGTTGGCCGCATTATTGAGCGTGATGTTATTGAGCGCACCGGAGGCCAAGGTGGTTGCACCGGTCACATTCAATGCTCCAGTCTGGGTCAGGGCGCCGTTGGCGGTCACGTTCAGGGTCCCATTGATGGTGGAAGCTCCCAGGACCAGGGCATTCGTATCATTCAGGGTGACGTTGTTGCCGCTCACGACGGAGACAGCTCCGGTGAAGTTGTTGGCGTTATCCAACGTGATGTTGTTGGCCACGCCGGCGGTTAGGGTGGTCGTGCCAGGCACGACGAGGATTCCTGTGTCAGTGATGGCGCCACCGGCCGTCACGGTCAAATTGCCGCCAGCCGTGAGGGTTAAGGCCGGTAATGTAACGCCCGCATTGTCGTGAGTCAGCGTGAGATTGCGGAGCGCTGTGAGGCCCCCCATTGCCGGCACGGTGGCGCCTGCATTCACGTTTCGAATCGACACGTCACGGAAGTTCGCCAGCGTGCCGGCGAACGAGAGAGCCCCGCCGAAGTTGTTGGCCTGCGTGCCCAACAAGATGTCGGTGTTGGCTGCGGTGGCGGTGAAGGATGTCGTGCCGTTCACGGCCAATGCGCCTGTCTGAGACAGGGCTCCACCGGTCGTCAAGGCGAGATTGTTACTGACGGTCGATGCGCCGAGCACCAAGGCATTCGTATCGCGGAGGCTCACGGTGTTGCCGCTGGTCACCGACACCGTGCTGAAATTGTTGGCGGATGTGGCCAAGTTGATGTTGTTGGCCGCGCCCGCAGCCAAGGTCGTTGTGCCGGTGACATTGAGGACCCCGCTCTGTGTCAAGGCGCCGGAGGTGTTGACATTCAAGGTGCCGGACACGGTCGAGGCGCCCAAGATGAGCGCGTTCGAATCGGTCAGCGCCACGCTGTTTCCGTTCGTGATCGCGACGGTGCTGAAATTATTCGAGGCGTTCGTCAGAGTGATGTTGTTGAGCGCTCCAGCTGCGAGGGTCGTCGTGCCGGTCACGGTCAAAGGTCCGGTTTGTGTGATGGCGCCGGCCGTGGTGACGCCGAGCGTGCCGGAAATGGTCGAGGCCCCGAGCACCAAGGCGTTCGCGTCCCGGAGCGCGACGTTGAACGCACGGCTCACACCGACCGCGCCGACGAAATCATTCCCTATCGTATTGAGCGTGATGCTCGAAGCAGCGCTGTTGCCAGTCGCCAGCGCGATTGTCCCTGCCGCTCCCGTATTCATGGTGAGGACGGCTCCCTGCGTGATGGCGCCGCCGGTGATATTTCCTCCAACCGCAGCCTGCCCTCTGGTAGAGACCGTGACGCCACCTCCGCTGCCCGTGGAAATCGAACCTTGTAACGATGCCGCGCCGGTACCGCTCGCCGGGCTGTTGACGACAATTTGAACCGCATTCGCCGTTGCGTTTGTCGTTGTGATGGAGCTGCCAGCGTTCATCGTGAAGTTCTGAGCCCCTGCACCGTCGCTGTTGGCGTTGATGCTCACAGTGCCGGAGCCGGCGTTGACGGCGCCTGAGAGAGAGACCGTATTTCGTGAGTTGATGGAGATGTTCCCCGTCGTTGTGGTGAGGTTGCGCACGGTGGTGATACTGCCCGGGTTGAAGGGCGCGACAGCCGAGGGTCCAATCGAGAGGTTGATGCTTCCCGTGCCTGCATTCAGATTAGCGCCCGCCCCGAATACGATGTCGCCGGTACCAGCCAAGCGGTTTGCCGCGATGGCGGCAGCATCGTTTGCGGTCAACGAGATGTTCCCATTGTTAGTCGTGATGGCTGCATTAACGTTGATGTCACGGCCAGCCTGCATCGTAATGCCGACGCCGGCGTTCGTCATCCCGATGGCGTTCGTGACCGTGATGTCATTATTAGCCTGCAAGGTCACGTTAGCCGCCGCCGCGTTGATGGTGGCAGGGGCGATGGTTTGATCGGCGCCCGGCGTGTCGCTGAATTGATCGACTTGTGCCAAGGTCGCGCCGCCTCCAGTCGCCACCGTGATGTTCCGCGGGTCAAGCAGCAGAGACCCCACCATTCCCATCGGCGCAAGGGCGTTGACTTGACCCACAAAGCCCAGGTTCTCGTGGCCTGAAACTTCGATCTGGCCTCCGTTTCCACCGAAGGCACCGCCTCTCGCCAAAATTGTCCCGCCGAAGAGGGTGTTCTTATCGGACCAGACCACGACATTGCCCGCACTCGAATGTCCGACTCCAGATGTATCGATCACACTTTCGCTGGTGACCACGGTGCTGTCTGTTGAGGAGATGAGGACTTGTCCACCCTGTGCACCGTCTGCTCCTCGAGCCAGGATGCTTCCGGAGATGCCGACCCGCTGTCCGGTGATCGTAACCTGCCCTTGTGCCGCGCCAGGCTCTGCCGCCGAGACATCGATCGTTCCAGTGTTGTGGACGGCGCCGTCAGCGTTCTGAACTTGGCCGAGATTGGCTTGCCAGCCGATCGCGCCCGTGTTGGCAACCGGATCAGATCCTTCCAAACGAACTACTCCACCGTGATCGACCAAACTCTGCGCCCGGATCACCCCGCTCTGATTCACGACCGATGAGAAGATGTCGCCCGCCGCCTTCGCCTGCAGGATGACATGCCCGCCGTCGGCTTGGATGGTCCCGCTATTGGAGACCGCAGAAGCGACCGGTTGGCCTTCGTGGTCCGTCACCTGTGCGAGCACCTTGCCGCTGAGGGTGTAATTGATGAGGCCATCGCCCATGAGGTCGACGGTCAGCTTTTCACCGGAGCCCAGCACCACTTTGCCGAGGTTGGCAACGATCATGCCCTCATTCGAGACGCCGGGCGCAACCAAGAATACATAGCCATGCTCGGACACCTGGATGCTGCCGCGATTGATGACACTGTGGAGGCCCTTCAACGGATCTTGAGCAAAGAGGAAGCGCCCGGCCATGAAATCGTCGTCGTGGATTTGCAGTGTGGTGGCGAGCAAGCCGCCGACATTCACTTGGGCGCCGGCGCCGAACAGGATGCCGTTGGGATTCAAGAGAAAGATGCGGCCATTGGATTGCAGTCGGCCGAGGATGACCGAAGGATCGGTGCCGACGACACGGTTCAGCGCGATCGAGGTGACCGACGGTTGGACAAAATGCACGGCCTCGTCCGCGGCGATCGAGAAGCTGTGCCAGTTGAGAATCGCCTTGTCCGTGGCCTGCTGAATGTTCAGGGTTTTGGAATTGCTCTGTTGGATGGTCGCGCTGCCTCCTACGACCTTACCGTCGGTGGGTAGCGCGGCAACCAAAGTTGGGAGCAACAGTTGAAGGGAGGCCAGGAGGCCGCAGAGCACCCGATGGAGGCCGGAGAATCCGTGCCACCTTCGGCCGAAGCGGGTTTTTCGGGCTGTATTCGTTACTCTCACGCCAGGTTGCTCCTGTTAGACAGAGTATCGCCCTGGCCTTGGAAATTCACATCATACAAAGGATGTGCCCCTAAGGCGGTATGTGAATTAATCGAGCTAAATAGCGCCCGTGCAGATGAATCCCAATGGTTCATATCCACCAGCATTGAAGACCTGTAGGCAAATTGCGTCACATCCAACCCTTCTGGAACTCCTAGAATCGGGCGATCGCTTGCAAATAAAACGTGGGGGAGCGGTCTCCTGCGATGGTGCCGCCGATCGGTTTCGGCCCGATGGGGAAGCCGACGTCCGCGCGGAGCATGCTGGAAAAATAGGGAAGCTCCGTCTGGAGTCCGACTCCTGTCCCGGTCAAACTGCTCGAGGCTTTTTCGCCCGGTTGCGGATTGCGTAGCCGTCCTGCTCCGTGATCGAGAAAGACTGCCGCCTGGGTCTGCCCGAACAAGGAGGGGAAAAAGGGCACGCGCGTTTCCCCTGAAACCGTGTAGCCTTCGTCGACGAACCGTTCACCAAGCTGATAGCCGCGCACGCTGTCCGGTCCACCGAGGAGCATCTGCTCGATGACGACGACCGGTCCGGTCGTCGCCTGGCCGTTCGTGCGCAGTACTAGAAGCACATCGTGGCCGAGACTCTGAATGCGCCCCGCGCTCAGTACCGCCTTCGTGAAGCGGTTATCGGCGCCTTGCCTGGTGGAGAGAGATGAATTGTCGTTCATGCCGCCAAGAATCTCTCCGAGGCCTTGGAATCCGTACAGCGATGCGTAGGTCCGTCCCGAAAGGTCCAGACGATCGTAGCTCACCCCGATTTTGGCCATACGCACGGCATCGTCACCGACGACCGAGCCCAGCGTGAAGAGCCGGTTGTCTTTCGAGGCAAACCCTGTTTCAACCGTCAACGTTTGGAATCGCGTCTTGATGAAGGGATGTGTGAGCGAAATATCATAGGTCTTGATCTTCCCTCTGATCTGGAGCGCCGCCAACTCCGCGCCGACATCGAACCGTCCATCCGATCCCGAGAGGACGAGTTTCGTCCCATGGACGCCGATCGGCACAGCGTAGGCGCCGGTCAGAAACAGGAGACGGTCCGGATGGTCGCCGATGATTCCGTTCAGATTCAGCTGGGCTCCGTCGAAAATCGCGTTGCCGACTTCGATTCCGGCACCGAACCGGTTGCGCGAAATCGTGTTGAACCCGTAGTTGTTATAGTCGAGGGTCCCATGAATCGGCAGTTTGTCTTCAGCCTTCACGTGGATGTTGGTGGATCCGGTCGAGGCGCCGGGTTCCAGGACGGAGGAGACTTTCAAGTCGGAGTATTCGTTCAGCAACAGCAACGCACGCTCCAAGGCGACGTTGCGGATGACGTTGTCCTCCATGGCTTGGGCGAATCGGCTCCGGATGAACTCGGTGGAATAGTGCTGGTTACCGGTGACGGAAATCTCTCCGACTCGACCCTCTAAAATGGCGATCGTCACGATACCGAACCGGATCTGTTGCTGCGGCACATAGGTCGAGGCCAACGTATACCCCTTGCCTCTGTAGTGCTCGGTGACGAGAGCCGCGACCGATTCCAACTCGGCCAGTGAGAGCGATCGGCCGACATAGGGTTGGGTGAGCGTTTCCAGGTCCGTCTGGGAGAGGACCGTGTTTCCGCTGAAGGCAAAACCTTTCACGAGTACGGTTCCCGGGGCCTCCGTCGGTTCTGCTGGCCAGACGACAAGAGGAGCTAGAAACATGAGCGCCAGCCAAAGAGCCAGATACCGGGACAGGCGGAGCCCGGTGTCGAGGCGATCTGGGGCGCCAGCTTGCGGCTTCACTTTGTCGACCTGCTGTGCCAAGATATCGGCCGCCTAGAGGTGGCACCGTCGTTCGAAAGGGGTTCTATGCTCGCCAAGCTGGTGCTTATCGGCATGGTTTCATTATGTTGGGGCTGCGTGTTCTATCCGGATCCTGCCTCGGAGCCGCGCTCGGACAACGGGACCACCGAGACGGGGCCTCCACCGCAGGTCGAGAAGATGGATCCCCCCAAGCGGCCGGCCACTACCTGCCCTCCCGCGATGAAGGGCTCGTGTTAGCCCAACCGTTACCATTGGCCGATTGGGGTCATTCGACCGTAACGCGAAACCGCTTGTTGGTCAACGAATTTATCCGTTATTGTACGTATGACATCATTTGCCATCGCTGCTAACCATCGAATAACAAAGGATCGAGTTGAATGACACGGCAAGAGGAGCTGGCCAGGGCATTTTATGAGACGCAATCGTTCAAGTGGGATCGAGAAAAGGGATTCACGTTGGCCTCGGGTCAGGTCAGTCCCTTTTACGTAGATTGCCGGGCGCTGATGGCCCACCCTGCCGCTCGTCGCCTGGTTGGGCAGCTGGCCCATGAGGTACTGGCCAGTGCCTCGATCGATTGTCTCGGCGGACTGGAAATCGGAGCGATCTCTATTGCCACGACCATCTCCGATTATTGTTTCCAGGCGACGCCGAGCCGAAATTGGCGGACGTTTGTGGTGCGGAAGCAGGCGAAGGATCACGGACTCGGCAAGCTGATCGAAGGTGCGGCTCGGACGGGAGACCGGGCGCTCATCGTCGACGATGTCTTGACGAGCGGCGGATCGTTGCTCAAGGCCATTGCCGCGGCGCGAGCGGCAGGACTCGTCGTGACACAGGCGCTGGTGATTGTGGATCGGAAGGAACAGGAAGGGCGTGCGAAGGTCGAGCAAAAAGGGGTCAAGGTCGCGAGTCTGCTCACCATCGACGATTTGACGAAACAATCCGGGCGTGCATCCTAGCCGGGTTCGATCACGGCGCCGCGTTACTTACAGCGAAACTCAATCCCCCAGCGGCGCTCCTGCACCATTTCTTGGGAGCCTTGCACGACCCCGGCGATCCGGCTCCGTCCTTTGGTTTCCCCTTCGCGCAGGATCGAGTAGGATCCGCCGCACTTCTCCCGCATCAGGGCCATAGCGTCTTTCCGAAAGGACGAGAGCATCGATCCCTGTTCGCCCTTGAAGGGATATACGACCACACCGCCGTCGCCGCTGTCTTGGACGAGCTTGGCGCCTTCCGCACATCCGGCGAGCAGCAGCAAAAGTCCCAGTGACAGGCTTGACCAGCACTTCATAGGGCTCCTATCATAATCGCTTGATCCGTATCTGTCGAACGGGGTGACTCACCATCCCCAAGGAGGTAGGCCATGCTCATGCGTCTCACCGTCGTCTGTGGAGCGGTCCTCTTGCTGGGTCTGTCGACCGTCGCCCAGCTGTCCGCGCATCATTCGTATCTGCTTTCAGTGCAGCAGCTGCAGACCGGGTTGCGGAAGGCTCCGTCGATGGCTCAGAAGGGTTTCACCCTGGTCGACGTGCGTTCACCGGAGGAACATGCAGGTGGGTTTATTCCAGGGACCGATTTCAACATTGATTTTCGGGAAATCAAGGCGCGGCATCGAGAGCTAGGTGCGGGGCTGAGCGATCACATCGTCGTCTACTGCCAGTCCGGCCACCGGAGCAACATCGCGGCGGAGACGTTAGCGGACTTGGGGTACAGTCACGTCTACAATGTCAGCGGAAGTATGAATGCCTGGGTGGCTGCGGGGTATCCCATAGAAACCGCCCGCCGGTAGGACCGCCCGTCACCGTGCCTGGGGCTTGGCGGGCTGGACCAGCTGCCCTTCCCGTGGACTGATTCCAATCACCGATGGCAACCCGATATGGCCCGTCGACTCGTGATCGAGAAATTCCATCCAGCCGGAGCCTCCCGCCCGCGCCCGGTCCGTCCGGCGTAACGGTGCCGCCAACGCGACGTCGGACGACGATCCTCCGTCCATGGCCATCGCCCGCCTGACCGATGGCAGCGACGCTCGAAGGCAGTTCGCCAGATCGTACAAGGTCGCGGCTCTCGTCGTCTTCAACAGGAGAATCCGTCCATCGCGCTGCTCGGCGACGATGGTTTGTTGAGCCTGTTTCCCGCTCTGCCGGACGCGAACGGTTCCGGTCTGGTCCAGCAACATGAGCGACTGCGCCGCTTCCCGGTAGGGCGGCGCCTGCTCATCAAAGGATTCCGTCGCGAGGTCCAGCACCCGCGCCGGAACGGCGTCCGGTGTAGTCGGTTCTGCTGCGAAGAGTCCCAACCATGTGGCATGGCGTTTCCCTCCCAGCGAACGGCCCCCGCCGTAGAGAAGACCGAGATAGGCGAAGTTTTCTCGAAACAACCCGGCATTGAAGAGGAGTGCGTGGCCGGTCCGATCCCGCCACTCGTGAATGTCGGGCGGCATGGCCAGCCCTTCTGCCCGGAAGTAGTGTACGGTGAATCGAAAGCGGAAAGGATCGATTTCGAACGCCAGGAGCGGAGGCACGTCAGGGCAGCTTGAAGGAGGGGTCCAGAGCGTGGCGGCCAACCCTTCAGCCAGGGAGTCCCACTCGATCGATTGCGCCGTCCCCGGCTGCACGGGGATGGCCAAGGCCAATAACAGCACGCCTATCCAAGCCGGTCGTCTGTTGGAAAGCAGCCGCATCATCCCTATCGCGCAGGAAACCGTGACTACGTGGTTGAAGGTTGTTTCGAGAGGCCTTTGGCGACTGGGGTCGCCGCGTCGAGCAATTGCCGGACGGTTCTGGCCAACTGCTCAGGTGTGAAGGGCTTCTGGAGGAACGCGCTGGTTCCATCTTCCAGCCCGCCCAGGATACCGACGTCGTCCGTATAACCCGACATGAAGAGGATGCGGAGGTCCGGCTTAATGACCGAAAGGTGCTGGGCCAATTCCCGGCCGCCCATGCCCGGCATGACCATATCCGTCAGGAGGAGATGCAGTGACCCGACCTGCTGAGTCGCCAGGAGGCAGGCCTCGACCCCGTTCTTGGCTTCGACGACTTTGTAGCCGAGCTTGCGCAACTCATCACGGACCAAGGTGCGCACGCTGGGATCGTCTTCTACGAGCAGGATGGTCTCCGTACCTCTTGTCGGCTGTGCCGACGCCTGAACCGTGGTTTGGGACGGTACATCGACCGACACCTGCGGAAAGTAAATGTCGAAGCGTGTCCCGTGTCCGATGCGGCTGGCGACGTCGATTCCCCCGCCGCATTGGGTGACGATGCCGAACACGGTCGACAGCCCGAGACCGCTGCCTTTTCCCTCTTCCTTGGTCGTAAAAAACGGCTCGAAAATGTGGGACTGGGTTTGGCGGTCCATGCCGCATCCGGTGTCGCTGACGGACAGCTTCACGTAGGGACCGGGCGCGAGCGGCTGGACGTGGTAAACCGGGCTTCTCGTAAGCTCAACATGCGAGGTTTCGATCGTAAGAATGCCGCCTTTGGCCATGGCATCCCGCGCATTTACCACGAGATTCATCAGGACCTGCTCCAGCTGAGCTTGGTCGGCCCGGACCTGTCCGTTCGCGGGGTCGAGGTTGATCGCGAGCCGGATGTCTGCGCCGATCAGCCGCCGCAGCATGGCTTCGAGGTTGGACACCACGCTGTTCAAGGCCAGAATTTTTGGTTCCAACGGCTGCTTGCGGCTGAAGGCTAGCAGTTGCCGGATCAACACGGCTGCCCGCTCGCAGGCTTTCTGGGTCTCTTCGATCTTTCCTTGAAGGGAATGGCCGGCCCCCAATTCTGCCGACATGACGTGGCTGTAACCCATGATCACGGTCAGCAAATTGTTGAAATCGTGCGCGATGCCGCCGGCCAGTCGTCCAACGGCTTCCATTTTCTGCGCCTGGCGGAATTGCTTCTCGCTCTGCCGGAGTGCCTCCTCCGCCCGCTTCCGTTCGAGCCGGTCGTCGCGCTCCCGCAGGGCGCGCTGGACGGAAGGAACGAGTCGACCCAGCCGCTGCTTCAGTACGTAGTCGGTCGCTCCCTGGTGCATGGCATCGATCGCCGCTTCTTCGCCGATGAGGGCGGAGACGAACAGGAACGGCACTTCGGGCGCGTATTGGCGGGCCAGAGCCAGGGCGCTGATTCCGTCGAATCCCGGCAGCGAGTAGTCCGCCAGGATCAGGTCGATTCCCCCTTCTTTCAGCGCGCTCAAGAACGCCGAACGGGTATCGACGCGCCGCGAGGAGCAGTCGAGGCCTGCCTCTGCCAGCGTGGCTGTCACGAGTTCGGCATCGACGACATTGTCTTCCAGATGAAGGAGACGGAGGGGCTGGTTCACAAATCCTCGGCGGAGGCTACGACGTGGGCTCCAGTCCTGCTGGAGGCGGTTCGTTGATGACGCCCCAAAAGACTCCGAGTTCTTTCACGGCACTGATGAACTGATGGAATTCGACCGGCTTGACGACGTAGGCGTTGGCGCCGAGTGCATAGCTTTGAGCCAAGTCGCGCTCTTCGCGCGAGGAGGTCAACATCACGACGGGGATCGGCTTGAGGTCGGAATCACTCTTGATGGTCCGCAGGACCTCGAGCCCGTCGACTTTCGGCATCTTCAGGTCCAAGAAGACGACGGCGGGATTCCCGTGCTGACGCCCCTTGAACGTGCCGCGGCAATACAAGTAGTCCAACACTTCGGCGCCGTCGTGACAAACCACGACCTTGTCGGCAATATGGTGTTCTTCCATCGCCGCCAACGCCAGCTCGGCATCCCGCGGATTGTCTTCGGCCAGAAGGATCGGTTTGACAGTCGTCATCGTGAGGTCCTTTTCGACGGGAGAGAGAAGTAGAAGGTGGCGCCATGATCCAACGCTCCCTCGGCCCAGGTTCGGCCGCCGTGGCGATGAATGATCCGCCGGACGTTCGCCAGCCCGATGCCGGTGCCCTCGAATTCGTCGTTCCGGTGGAGCCGCTGAAACACGCCGAACAGTTTGTTCACGTATTGCATGTCGAATCCCACTCCGTTGTCCCGCACGTACAACTCCACTTCAGTGGGAACCGATTGCCGAAAGCCGATTTCGATCTTCGGCTCGGGCCTGGTGGCGGTGAACTTTACCGCGTTCGAGATCAAGTTCATGTAGACCTGACGCAACATGGCCGGATCGCCGGCGACTTCGGGCAATGAGGCAATTGTCCAGGAGATCTTCTTCTCTTGCAAGTCAAGACGTAAATCGTGAATGACGGTCTTGACGAGCTGGTTGAGATTGACGGTCGTCCGTAACATTTCCTGCCGACCCATCCGCGAGAACACGAGCAGGTCGTCGATGAGCTGGCCCATCTGTTTGGCCGAATCCGAGATGGTCTGCAGGTAGCGCTGAGCCTTGTCGTTGAGCGAGGTGCCGGCCGTTTTGGCGAGGAGCGATGCGTAGCCGTCGATATGGCGCAGCGGGGCTCTCAAGTCGTGCGACACCGAATAGCTGAACGCCTCGAGCTCCTTGTTGGCGGCCTGAAGCAGTTCCCCTCTCCGCTGCAGTTCGGCGGCGATCCGGCGCCGCGTAGTGATGTCGTGGTGGATCAGGTAGTACACGGCCCCCAGGAGCACCAGGAGCAGGAGTGCGCCCATCACCAGCAGCACGATGGTGTTCCTGGTGCTGGACGTGGATTGAATCGTCCGTACGCGCAGGAGCCGCTGTTCGGTGCTGTCGAGTTCGGACATGACCCGATGCAACTCCGCCAATTCAAGCTTGGCCGCGCCCGAGAGGGCGAGATGGCGGACCCCTTCCGCTCCGTTGCGCTCCCGGAGCGTAATGGCCCTGGCCTCCGCCTCCAACTGGCGTGTGATCAAACGTTCCACGTTGGCCACTCGTTCCTGTTGTTCGGGACTGGCGACGGTGAGGGCGTTCAGGTACCGGAAGTAGTCCGACGCTTGATGGGAAAGCGCCTGGTAAGCCTTCAGATAGGTTTCGTCTCCGGTGACGAGGAAGCGGCGATGCCCGCGCTCCGCGTCGTCCACGGATTCTCCGATCGAGACGAGCAGTTGGATGAGCTCATGGCTGGATTGGTCGAGTCGGCTGTTCTTGATGACGACCGAGGTGTTCCGGTAGGACACGACGCTGATCACGACGATGCCGGCAAACACCAGGCCGAAGCTGGCGAGGACATGCTGTTCGATCGTCCAACGCGAGAACCATTGTGAGATCCTGGCAGCAAGAGCCCCGAGCCTCGGACGCTCAGTGGGCGGTTGTTCGGGCGGCGGCTCCGGCCCGTCCGGCAGGGGCGACACGGAGGCTTGGAGGGCTGAACGGTCCTGCGTGGCTGATTCCATGGTGCGCCGGAGGCACAGGAGATAACCTAAGGGATTGTGAACACGGAAGAAACTCTACCCCTGTCGGAATGCCCCTGCAAGCAATATTTTAGATGAAGGGCCCGTAGATGCTAGACGGTCGGCGATTATCCGCCGAAGGGTGCGATCGGCGGCGGTCCAGGAAGTGCGGCGGAAGGTCCGGCGAGATCGGCGAACATCATGGTCGCGGCGACGACCCAATCGATCACCGGTTGCGGGTAGATGCCGACAATGAGCGTCCCCGCCAGGCCGACATACACCACGGCCTTCATCGGGCCGGACACCGTCAGCGGCGACGCGTCGTGCGGTTCGTTGATGTACATCTTCTTGACGACGATCAAGTAGTAGTACATCGAGATGACGATGTTGATCAGGCCGACGGTGATGAGCGTGTACAGCCCTTCCTTGATGGCGGCGACGAAAATGTAGAGCTTCCCGATAAAGCCTGCGAGCGGCGGCACGCCAGCGAGAGACAATAGGAAGATCAGCATGGAGAATGCCAGGAACGGAGACCTGCGGCCCAACCCGCTGTAGTCGTCGATCTCTTCGCTGCCGATGGCCTGGCCGATGGCGATCACGATCGCAAACGCCCCGAGGTTCGCGAACAGATAGGTCAGCAGGTAGAAGAGAATGGCATCGTTGCCCATTTTGGTTCCCGCCGCCAATCCGATCAAGACGTTGCCGATCTGGGCGATGCCGGAATAAGCCAGGAGGCGCTTCATGTTGCGCTGGGCGATCGCGACGATGTTGCCGTAGGTCATCGACAGGACCGAAGCGGCGACGAGGAGGAGAACCCAGGTCGGCTTGAAGGTGGCCAGTGCGACGAAGAACATACGGAGCAGAATCGCAAAGGCCGCGCCTTTCGGGGCGATCGACAGGAAGGCCGTCACCGGGGTCGGCGACCCGTGGTACGTGTCAGGAATCCAGGAGTGGAAGGGCACCGCGCCGATCTTGAAGCCCAGGGCGCCGAAAATGAGGAGAAATCCGATCACCAACCCGGGCGTCGCCTGCGCAGATTTCATCTCGGAGAAGACCAGCTTGCCGGTCTCGCCGTACACCAGGCTGATGCCGTAGGCCAGCAGGCCGGCGGCAAAGACCCCGAGGATGAAGAACTTGAGCCCCGCTTCGTTCGACGCCACGTCCTCGCGCAGGTAGGACACCAGCACGTAGAAGCCGAAGGTGGAAAACTCCAGCGTGACGAAAACCGACAGGAGATCGTTTGCCGAGGCCATGAACATCATGCCCAGCGCCGACATAACGACGAGGAAATAGTACTCGCCGCGGAAGAACGTGAAGCGGTGGACGAACTCGATCGACGCCAACACGACCAAGATAGTCGCTACCACCACGAACATCTTGAAGAACAGGGCCATCCGATCGACGACGAACATGTTGGCGAACAGGGTACCGGAGATGCCGGAGACGTCGAACCAGATCAGGCATCCCAGCGTGGCAACCAGTCCTCCGACGCTCAGGTACGCCAGCTGTTCCTTCGGGAGGCGCGGGAATGAGAAATCGACGATCAAGAGCAAGCAGAGCCAACAGGTCAGAAAGATCTCCGGCAGCAACAGCAGGAGGTCGGACGGGGTCATGGTCAGTGAAAAAGTCATTCCGTTCCTCTCGAAACCGGATGCGCCAGGAGCGCGGGATTGGTGGCGACGAGCGGTGACTCCGTGCTGCGCATCGGACCGGTCGCCAGCGCCTTTTCCCCGACTCCCTCATGCTGCTGAGCGAGCGGCACGACCTGCGTCACCCGGGCGACGAGCGGATCCACGCCCGAGCGGACGACGTTGTAGAGATGCATCGGGAACAGGCCGAATCCGATGCTGACGGAAATCATGATCAACAGCGGGAGCCGGTCCACCACGGCCACGGCGTCGTGCGAGTGGCTGTATTTCTGGTCCATCGGACCATAGAAGAGCCCGCGCATCATCTTGAAGAGATAGGCCAGCGTGAGCACGATGCCGACGACGGCCACGATGACTTGGATCGGATACTTGTTCCAGCTGCCGACGATGATCATGACCTCGGCGATGAAGTTCACCGTGCCGGGCATGCCGATGGAAGCCATACAGCCGATGACGAAACAGCCGGCGATGAACGGCATCCGGTTGGAAAGCCCGCCCAAGGATGGGATGTCGCGCGTATGGGTTTGGTCGTAGACCCAGCCGGCCATGGCGAAGAGCATGCCGGTGGCCATGGCGTGGGCGAACATGTAGATCACTGCGCCGCTCAGACTGATGTAGTCGAGCGCAGCCATGCCGAGGAACACGTAACCCATATGGCTCGAGCTGGAATAGCCGATGACGTATTTCGTGTCCTTGGCGTAGTAGGCGACGAACCCGCCGTAGATGATGCTGAACATGCAGAGCACCGCGGCCATCGGCATCAGCTCCCTGGTCGTGTCCGGCAGAATCTCGTAGGCGACACGGATGATCGAAAAGTGTCCGAGCTTCATCAACACGCCGGCGTGCAGCATGCTCGTGGCGGCCGGAGCGGCGGCGTGGCCGACCGGCGACCAGGAGTGGAGCGGCCAGAGCGGCGCGATGGAGGCGAAGCCGAAGAAGATGAGAATCCAGATGATCTTGTCGAGCGTCGTGCCGAGGACCGGTATATTCATCAGCGTTGCATGCTCGCGCAGCTGGAGAATGTCGAACGTGTTCAGTCCGGAGTACTTGTAGATCAGCAAAATGCCCATCAGAGCGGCGACGGCGAAGGCTGATAGGAACAGCACCAGCTTCATCGCCGCGTATTCTTTGCTGTTCGAGCCGAAGTTGAAGATGAAGCCGACGGAATCGCGGAGCTTGAGGCCCTCGGGGTCCGTCATCTCCAGATACTTCTTGGTGTGGCTGCCCCACATGCCGAGGAGCAGGTACATCGGGATGACCGACATCTCATAGAAGAAATAGAGAAAGAACAGATCCAGCGACATGAAGACGCCGATCGTGGCGGCGGCCAGGATCAACAGCCAGATGTAGAATTCTTTGGTGCGGTCCTTGATGTGCCAGGAGACGAAGATGCCGGCAAACAGCAGGATCGACGAAGCCAGCACCAACGGCGTTCCGATACCGTCGACGCCGAGATGCAGGGAGATGCCGAGCTGTCTGGACCACTCGTACTTTTGAACGAATTGGAACCCGCCCTTCACGTAGTCGTAGGAATAGAACACGTAGAGGGACACCAGCAGTGAGACGAACGCCGATCCCGCCGCGATCCCGCGCACCAACATCGCCTGGCGGTTGGAGGTGAAGATCAAGGCCAAGGCGCCGACGAAGGGAGCAAATAATATGTACAGCAGCGAATAGTCAGCCATCGGAATCAGTCTGCTTTCTTTGAAACCGGTAAGTTGACCGCTGCCACGGTGCCGTGATTGAGCCGGTCGACCAAAGCCTGTACCGAACCGTTCATCATGCGAAGAAACGGAGCCGGGTACAGACCGATCCAGAGAATCATGACGGAGAGCGACGAGGCGATGAGCAGCTCACGCATATTCAAGTCCCCGATCGTGCTCCGCACCATCTTGCCGACAGGTCCCATGACCGCCCGTTCGTAATACCAGAGAAAATAGGCCGCGCCGAAGATCACGCCGGTCACCGCGATGGATCCGTACAGCCAATGGGCCTTAAACGTGCCCAAGAGGATCAGAAATTCCCCGACGAATCCGTTCGTTCCCGGAAGTCCGATCGACGCCAGACCGATCAGCAGGAAAAAGCTGGCGAGGAGCGGCGCGTGTTTCGCGAGGCCGCCGAAGGCGGACAGTTGCGTGGTCTGCTGTCTCGTATAGAGGAAGCCCGCGATGAAGAACAGGCCAGCCGTGCTGAAGCCCAGGTTGATCATGGTCAGGAGGCCTCCCTGCAGACCCTGATAGTTGAGCGCGAACAGCCCGATCACGATGAACCCCAGGTGACTGATGCTGCTGTAGGCCAACAGCCGGCGGAAGTCCGGCTGGATCAAGGCCATGATCGCGCCGTAGAGGATGGCTGCGAGGCCCAGGACCATTATGACGGACACAACGGTGTGGCTTTTCGAGGCGTCAGGGAGCAAGGGGATGCTGAAACGCATGAACCCGAACGTGCCGAGCTTGATCCCGGCCAATGCGACGGCCATGCCGATCGGGCCTTCCAAGAGCGCGTCCGGCAGCCAGGTGTGAAACGGAAAGACCGGGGCTTTGAACGCAAAACCCATGAACATCAGCCAGAAAATCAGGATCTGCTGGTTCAAGGGGATCGGGACGGTCAGCAGCTCCAAGAGGTCGAACGAATAGGCCTGGTCGACATGATGCAGCACCGCCCAGCCGTGGTAATTGATGTTCAGAAGCGCGATGCCGACGAGCATGAAGACGCTGCCCAAGAGCGTATAGAGAACGTACTTCAAGGCCGCATAGTGGCGCTCCGCTCCCCCGCCCCATAGTTTGATCAGGAAATAACTGGGGATGAGCATGAGCTCCCAAAAGACGAAGAACAGGATCAGGTCCAGCGACACGAACACGCCCATCGTGGCCGTCTCAAGCGCCAGCAGCGACATCATATAGAGCTTGAGCTGATGGCGGACGGTGTCCCAGGAATAGATGACGATGAGTACGGTCAGAAACGCGGTGAGGCCGACGAAGAGCACGCTGATGCCGTCGACCGCCAGATGGTAGCTGATCCCGAGCGCGGGGATCCAGTTGACCCGCTCGACGAACTGCATGGCCGCCGAATCGGGTACGAACCGTGCCATGACGAAAATGGCGAGGGCCAGCTCGACGAGGGCGATCGTCAGCGCCGAGGTCCGCACCATGTCCTCTTCTTCGAACAGCCAGAGGACCGCCGCGCCCACAAGCGGGAAAAACAGGATGCAGGACAGGATGGGGAAGGTCGCCGACAGTTCTTCTAACATGGGTCCACGCTACCGCTGCACGATGAATTGGATGACGACGGCCAGCAGGAACAGACCGCCGACGATGATGGCCGCATAATGATGGACCATGCCGCTTTGCAGTTGCCGCCATTGCTTGGCGATCAAATGGTTGCCGTAGCCGATGACATTGAGTCCGCCGTAGATCACGTACTTTTCCGTCCAGGTCGAGCCGGCCGCGCCCAGTTCGGCCAACTGCCCGATGCCACGCACGATGCCGTCCACGACCGTGCGATCGAACCAGTCCAGAAGCTCACCCAATTTCTTGAGAGGCTCCACGAACAGGAAATCGTACAACTCGTCGACCCAGTACTTGTTGAGAAGCGTGTTGTAAGCCCTCTGGGCCGCGGCGGCCCAGCGATCCGGCGCAGCCGGGTTCATGCTGTAGAGATAGTGGGCCAGGGCCCATCCCAGGAGCGCAATGCCGGTGGCGATCATCATGAGCGTCAAGATCAAACCCGTGCCCGCATCATGCTCTCCCGTCGATCCCACGACCGGCGCGAGGAAGTGATGGAGCCAGCCCTGTTCCGGCGGAAACCCGAGGAATCCTCCGACCATGGAGAGCAGGCCGAGCGCCATCAATGGTCCGACCATGACCATGGGGGACTCGTGGACATGTTCTTCGGTGTGGTGATCCATGCGCGAGGCGCCGTAGAACGTGAGATAGGTCAACCGGAACATATAGAAGGACGTCAAGAATGCGCCGCAGGCGGCCAAGCCGTAGTAGACGTAGTGGTGGTGAGCGAACGCATGGCCCATGATTTCGTCCTTGCTCCAGAAGCCGGCGAGCGGCGGGATGCCCGCGATCGCGATCGTGCCGATGAGGAACAGGCGGTAGGTCCAGGGAATCTTCTTGCTGAGCCCGCCCATCTTTCGGATGTCTTGCTCTCCGGAGAGGGCATGGATGACGGAGCCGGCCGACAAGAACAGCAGCGCCTTGAAGAAGGCATGCGTCATGACATGGAAGACGGCGGCGGTATAGGCCCCGACGCCGCAGCCGAGGAACATGTACCCGAGTTGGCTCACAGTGGAATAGGCCAGCACGCGCTTGATGTCGGTCTGGACCAGTCCGATGGTGGCTGCGAACAGGGCCGTACATCCGCCGATGATCGCCACCGCCTCCATTGCGACCGGAGACAGGTCGAAGATGGCGTGGTTCCGGACGATCATGTAGACCCCGGCCGTCACCATCGTGGCGGCATGGATGAGGGCGCTGACCGGCGTCGGACCTTCCATGGCATCCGGCAGCCAGGTGTACAGCGGAAGCTGGGCCGATTTTCCGACGGCGCCGATCAAGAGGCAGATGGCGATCGCGGTGGCCATTTCAGGGGAGAGCTGGCCGACCTGCGCGAAGACCTTCGTGTAGTCGAGCGTCTTGAAGTTGATGAAGACGAGGAAGATCGCGAGCAGGAAGCCGGCGTCGCCGATCCGGTTGACGACGAACGCTTTTGAAGCCGCCTTTGCGGCCGACACCTTGTCGTAGTAATAGCCGATCAAGAGATAGGAACAGAGGCCGACGCCTTCCCACCCGATGAAGAGGACCAGATAGTTGTTCCCCATCACGAGGAGCAACATGGAGACCATGAAGAGGTTCAAGTAGGTGAAGAAGCGTGTGAAGCCGTCCTCTCCATGCATGTAGCCGACCGAATAGACGTGGATGAGGAAGCCCACCCCTGTGACGACCAGCAGCCAGACGCACGTTAATGGATCGACGAGGTAGGCCAGATTGATGTTCAGATCGCCGCCGAAGATCCATTGGTAGGCCACGACCTCATGGGCCGTACCGGTTTTCATGATGTCGGCCACGACGCCGATCGAGCAGAGGAACGAGAGCCCGACGGACCCCCAAGCGAGCCGGTGCGCCCAATCGTGCGACCAGAGGTACCGTCCCAAAAGGCCGTTTGCGATGACGGCCAAGAGGGGGAATACCGGAATCAGCTTGATCAGTAAGTCGGTCACGCTACCACTTCAACAGGTTCATTTCGTCGACGTTCGTCGATATCTTTCCGCGGAACACCACGATGATGATTGCCAGTCCGACGGCGGCTTCGCCCGCGGCGATGGCGATGACGAAGAGCGCCACCAGCTGGCCGGCCATGGATTCCAAATAGTGGGAGAAGGCGACGAGATTGATGTTCGCCGCGTTCAGCATGATCTCGACGGCCATCAGCACGATAATGAAATTGCGCCGGATCAAGACGCCGAGCAGTCCGGTGATGAACAAGACGGCGCTCACGACCACATATGCGGAGAGAGGCACCATGGCCTAATTCCGTCCCTCGTCCAACGGCTTGGGCGTCTTGGCCAGCACGATTGCGCCGATGATCGCGCCTAAGAGAAACACGCCGACGATTTCGAACTGCAAGAGGTACTCGCTGAACATCTTGATTCCGATGGCGTAGGTATCTCCCTGCGCCAGCACGGCGGCGGTGCTGGCGTCGCCCTTGCTGCCGCCGAACGGCGAGCGGAAGAGTAACACCAGCACGTACAGCGAGCCCACGGCGGCCGGAGTGAGAAAGTACGGATACGAGGCGTGGAAGTACCGCTCTTCGGTCTTGAGGTTGAGAAGCATGAGCACGAAGAGGTACAGCACGAGGATCGCGCCGGCGTACACGACTACCTGGACGGCCCACAGAAATTCCGCGTTGAGCAGCACGAAGAGGCCGGACACGTGCAGCAGCAGGGCCAGCAAGGCCAGGCCGCAGTGCACGGGATTCTTCAGGGCCACGGTCATCACACCCGCGGCGATGCTCATCAGTGCAAAATAGGCGAAGAATACGGGAATCATTCGTTCAGCTCAGATGCTTCGGGGTCGGCTGCGTCGCTTTCGCGACCGACTGCGGGAAGTAATACCGATACTCCCGGCTTTCTTCGCCGATGATTTCCTGGTTGTGCGCATACAAATATTTCTTGCCGTCTTCCAGATGCCGCTCGCCGATGTCGTAGAGCCGCTTCTTGTCGAAGAGCAGCGTGCGTTTGTCGTGGGTGGAAAACTCGTACATCTTGGTCATGGCCAAGGCATTGACGGGGCAGGCTTCCACGCAATACCCGCAGAACACGCATTTCGTAATGTCGATATAGAATTCGGTCGCGTAACGCTGGAGCGGTCGCTCGGCGTCTTCGGCGCTGATCACCTTGATGCATCGGGAGGGGCAGGCAGCCTCGCACAGGTCGCAACCCACGCAGCGTTCGCGCCCATCGTCGTAGCGCAACAGGCCCAACGCGCCGCGATGCGTGTCGGGAATCGTCCGCTGCTCGCGCGGATACTGAAACGTGATCGGCTTGTGAAACATGTGCTTGAATGTGACCTTCATCGCGTCCCAAATCTCATAGAACAAGGCGGCGTGAAGGATCTTCTTAGTCAATGTTCCCACGTTCATCGCGATCTCCTGCCTCGGTTACGCCTTCTCGATGCTGACCGTGGTTCGCTTGAACGAGGGGACGCCGGTCGTCGCATCCACCTGGATCCCCATGAGATCCTTCACCGGCGGCTCGTTGAAGTGCTCCGGGAAGAAACAGGTGTGAGGCGCCACACTGTGATCCGGCTGCACGCCGATGTGCAGCGACCCACGTTCTGACGTGAGGCGGACCATCGCGCCCTCCTGGAGCCCCATCCGTTCCATGTCGGCCGGATGCATGCGGATACGCCCTCGGTTGGGATCGATCTTGATGAGCCCGGGCGCGGCGGTAGATAACTTACCCGAGTGGTACAGTACCTGTCCCATGAGCAGGCTGAACGGGCGGTTCTGGTCTGTTCCCCGTTGGTCGGCATGGCGATACCGGCTCGTGACTGCGGCTGGATAACCGTTCGACAGATAGCGCTCCGGATTCGGAGCGAGCTTCTTTGGTTGCCCGAGGTTGTAATAGCCGGGCAGGAGCTTCATGATTTCGGCTTGCACGTCGTTCGCCGATTCGTACTCCCACTGACAGCCCAGTCCGTTCGCGATCGTCGTCATAATGTGCCAATCCGGAACGCTCTCGCCGATCGCTTCCATGGCTTGCCGGACGCGCAGGACGCGACCTTCCAAATTCGTAAAGGTGCCGTCCTTTTCCGCATAGGTGCAAGCGGGAAGCACCGCGTGGGCCATGCGACCGGTTTCGGTCAGGAACGGATCCTGGACGACGAGGAGTTCGAGACGGTCCAGCGCGGCGCGGACTTCCGCCGAAGCCGGCAATGTGGCCAGCGGGTTTTCCCCCACGATGTAGAGGGCCCGGATCTGGCCGTTGCGGCAGCGCTTGAGAATGTCCATGAGTGTGGCGCCGGTGCCGGCTGCGGGCATCGTGACGTCCCAGGCCTTTGCGAATTTGTCGCGCGTCGCCTGGTCGTCGAATGAGGCGAGGCCCGGCAGAAACTCCGGCGCGACTCCCATGTCGACGGCCCCTTGCTCGTTCGGTTCTTCCGTGACGGTGGCGACGCCGCAGCCGGGCCGGCCGAGTTTCCCCGTGATCCAAGCGAGATCGATCAGCTTCAACACGTTCTGGTACCCGTCCGGTTGGCGCACGATCCCTTCGGCGCCAAGCAGGATGGAGCGAGGAGACTCGGCGAAGATTGCGGCGGACTCTTTGAAATGGTCGACGGTCAGGCCGGTACGCGACGCGATCTGTTCGAGCGACAGGTTCGCCAGTGCGCCTTTGAGTGCCGCGAAGGCCTGCGGATGTTTCTTGACCGTGTCCTCGTCGACCAAGTCGAGGACCAGGACGGCCTTCAGCAAGCCGTCGATCACTGCCCCCTCCGTGCCCGGCTTGATCAAGAACGGATGGGAAGCCAATTTTCCGATGTTGGTGATGGCCGAATCAAAGACCATGACCTGCGCTTTGAACACGCGGATTGCTTCTTTGACACGTACGGCGGTCAGCGGGTTCGTTTCGGTCAGGTTCGAGCCGATGAGGATGACGGCCTTTGCTTTCGTCAGGTCTTCCCAATCGCTCCCCGACCGTCCGATGCCCAAGGCCTGTTTGGCCGCATGGACGTAGTTGAGGTGGCCGTAGCGCGCACTGCTGTCGAGATTATTGGTGCGGAAGCAGGCGCGCATGAGTTTCTGGAACAGATACAGCTCTTCGTTCGTGCACCGGGCGGTGATGAGGCCAGCGATCGACTCGGGCCCGTGCTTTTTTCGGATTTCGGCGAAACGGTCGACGACCTGGTGCATGGCTTCCAGCCAGGGCACCTCGGTCAGCTGGTTGCCTTTCCTGAGCAGCGGCTGTTTCAGGCGCGTCGGCGCGTCGATATATTCGAAGCCGAAGCGGCCCTTCACGCACAGCCCGCCGTGACCCTTCGCGGTTTCGGCTCGGTCGCCCCATTTGTTTTTCCAGGACAACGGCGACGTGACACGGATGACTTCCGTGTCCTTGGTTTCGAGGTGCATCTGGCAACCGTCCCCGCAGTAGTTGCAGGTGGTCGTCGTTTTCTTCATCTGCCAGGGTTTGTACAGGTACTTCGAAAACTTGTTCGTGATCGCGCCGACCGGGCAGACCGCCAGACAGTCGCCGCAGAATTCGCAGGAGAGCGGTAAATCGCCTTTAGCCACGACTTGATTGAAGCCGCCTTTCTTCATGAATTGCAGCGCGTCGATCATCAGCACGTCCTTGCAGACGTTGATGCACTCCGCACAGGCGATGCAGCGGTTCATGTTGAAGTCGAGCACGAGACTGCGCGTGTCTTCCGGAATGAATTTCTGCTTGGCGTTCGCCAAATTCGTCACGCCGTGCTGGAAGGCCATGTCCTGGAGTTCGCAATGGCCGTCGGCATCGCAGACCGGACAGTCGAGCGGATGGACGGAGAGATGCTTCTCCACCGCCTTCTTCCTGGCCTGGAAGAGGTCGTCTCCTTCCGTCCGGATGATCATGCCGGCTGTCGCTTTCGCCGTACAGGATCGGACCGGTGCTTTCTTGCCTTCCTGCATGACGAGGCACATGCCGCAGGATCCGAAGGGGTCGAAGGTGTAGTGGTAGCACATGGCGGGAATGATCTTGCCCGTGCTGGAGATGACGTCGTAGAGCGACACGCCGTCTTTGGCCGTGACGGACTTGCCGTCGATGCTCAGCTCGATCGTCGCCGCTTCGACTTCCGGATTGGTTGCGGGTTTCAATCCCATATCACATTCCTCAGCGCCGAGCCCTGCCTGCGGAGTGCCGATACCCGAACGGAATTTTCCCGATGTTCATGCCAGGCATGTAGCATGTCCTATCTGTCGCATTCGCCCATGACGATGTCATAGGTTCCGAACAAGGTAATGGCGTCCGCGATCATGTAGCCCCTCGACATATAATCGAACGCGCCCATGTGGATGAAGGACGGGGCCCGAATCTTCAGCCGGTACGGCTTCCCGCCCCCCGCGCTCACGATGTAAAACCCGAGCTCGCCCTTGTGGGCTTCCGTGCCGCAGTAAATCTCTCCCGGAGGGGCGTTGAAACCCTGCGAGAACAGCTTGAATTGCTGAATCATGGCCTCGAGATTCGTGAAGACCCGCTGTTTCGGCGGCAACGTAACGCTTGGCACATCTGCCATGATCGGACCGTCCTGCATCTGCTCCAGACATTGCCGGACGATCTTGACGCTTTCGTAGAGTTCCATGACGCGAATCCAGTACCGGTCGTAGGTGTCGCCGTTCTTCCCGAGCGGCACGCTGAATTCGCATTTCGGATAGGCCGAATAGGGGGCCGCCTTGCGGAGATCGTAGTCGACGCCCGAGCCCCGAAGCGTCGGCCCGCTGAGGCCGAAACTCACGGCATCTTCAGCGGAGATCACACCGACGCCTTTGGTCCGGGCCAGCCAGATGCGGTTCTTCTCGAGGAAGACCTGGTACTCGTCGATCTTCGGCGGGAAGTAGTCCAGGAACTGCTTCAGCTTGCCGAGCAGCGAGGGTGTCAGGTCCCGTTCCACGCCGCCGATCCGGTACCAGCTCGTGGTGAGCCGGGCGCCGCAGAGTTCGTCGAACCAATCCAGCAGAATCTCCCGATCGCGGAAACAGTAGAAGAAAACCGTCATCGCGCCGATGTCGAGGGCTTGGGTTCCGAGCCAGAACTGATGCCCGATGATCCGTTGCACTTCCGCGACGATCGTCCGGAGATATTCCGCGCGATCCGGCACGGTGATGTTCATCAGCTTTTCGACCGCGCGGCAATAGGCGAAGTTGTTGTACATCGCGCAGACGTAGTCGAGCCGGTCGGTATGCGGAATGAACTGGTGGTACGTCCCCTCTTCGGCCAGCTTTTCCACGCCGCGATGGAGAAACCCCATGACCGGCGTCGATTTGACCAGCCGCTCGCCTTCCAACTCCAGAATGACCTTCAAGACCCCGTGTGTGCTCGGGTGCTGCGGTCCCATGTTGAGGAGCAGCTCTTCCGTGCGCAAGGTCGGGAGCGTGTCGCTTTCCGGATGCGCCGGATCGACCTTATAGACGGTTGTTCGCTGGTCTTCGAATGCCATGGATCCGCCTACCGCACCGTCTCGTCCAAAAACTCGAACGTATCGCGCCAGCCTCTCCCGCGGAGGGGAAAGTCCTTTCGCAAGGGATAGCCTTCGGTGTAGTCGTCCGGCATGAGAATGCGTCGAAGGTCCGGGTGGCCTTTGAAGCGGATGCCCATCATGTCGTAGACCTCGCGCTCCATGAAGTCGGCGCCCTTCCAGAATTCGGTCAGCGAATCCACCACACAATCGGATTCCGCCACGCGGGTCTTCAGCCGGATGCGATGGCGCTTCTTGATCGAATAGAACTCCCAGACCACCTCGAACCGTTCCTCGTCGTCGGGCCAATCGACTGAGCTCACATGGACGATGTAGTCGAAGTCCATGGCCGGGTCGTCATGGAGGAACTGGGCCACTTCGCGCAGCTTGTCTCGTGTCACCGTGATGGCAAGATCACCCCGCCACTCTACGGCTTTGACAAAGCCGACGGGGAAGTTTTCCTGAATGCGGTTGGCGAGTTGTTCGAGCGACATGGAGACGTCAGACCTTCAGACTTGCCTTGACTTGTTCCGGCTGTTTCACGAACACCCGCTTCTGCATGATGCGCTCTTGAAGCTTGAGAATGCCGTCGAAGAGGGCTTCCGGGGTCGGCGGACAACCGGGCACGTAAATGTCGACCGGCACGAAGCGGTCGACGCCCTGCACGACGCTGTAGCTGTCGTAAATGTTGCCGGAGGTCGCGCAAGATCCCATGGCGATGACATATTTGGGCTCGGGCATCTGGTCATAGATTTTCCGGATGACCGGAGCCATCCGCCGGCACACGGTCCCGGCCACGATCATGAGGTCCGATTGTCGCGGAGAGGCGCGAAACACGCCGGCTCCATAGCGGTCCATGTCATAACGCGACGAGACGGCGGCGATCATTTCGATCGCACAGCAGGCTAGGCCGAATGTCATGGGCCAGAGCGAACCTTTGCGGGCCCAATTTACCGCCTTCTCAACGGTCGTCGTGATGACGTCCGGCGCCCCGTCCTTCTCCTGGCGACCCAGCTGAATCAGTCCCATTCCAAGGCTCCCTTGCGCCAGGCGTAGACATAGGCCACGACGAACAGCGCAATAAAGATCATCATTTCCACGAGGCCGATGATGCTGACCTTGTTGATGTCGTTGTAGACGACAGCCCAGGGATACAGAAAGATGACTTCGATATCGAAGATGACGAACAGCATTGCAAAGATGTAATAGCGGACCGGGAACGGCATGCGGGCATCGGAAAAGGGTTCGGACCCGCATTCATAGGCAGAGAGCTTTTCCGGTTCCGGATACTTGGGTTGGACGAGGTAGCTCAGGACCAACGTGACGACGCCGAAGGCCAGGGCCACGAACACGAACAGGAGAATGGGAAAGTATCTGGTCAAATACTCAAGGAGTAACTCAAGACCATTCATGGGAATCACCTTTCAACACCTTGAGTTGCAAAGGAGAGCGGGATCTTAGTCATTGCCCTGACGGGATAGCAAGCGCACAAAGGACCTAGGGGGTGAGACCCGAAAGTCCTAGGATGATTGGAAGGACGAAACAGCGATTCATGATGGTGCCGGAGGTACCCGATTGAGGTGCTTGAACTTGGCGATGCCGGGGATCGAAGAGGGGCTTAACGCTTGATTACATTAGGGCGCCTAGGCGCCATGCGTTCCTCGGCCATGCGCAGATGTTGCGGGGATTCCGCGTCTTCCTGCTCCCACTCAGGCTGAAGTTCCGACAGGGCTTTGGCCTTCTTTCTCCGATGGATCTGCGTTTCAATTCTGGGCCGGGGAGCAACCGGGGCTTGAACTGCTGGTCTGTCTGTGGATCCCCTTTTTGGCTTGGCGGCCATCGCTTAGCGTAGCATTGAGGATCTTCGAGGCGCAACGGGAGGGACAAGGCCGCAATATTCTTGACAATACAGGACTATTTGCTATCGTTTTCCTAGCAACCTATCTCTCACACAAGAAGGATGACCACCATGCCTAATCACATCCTCTCCACCCTCGGCGCCGTGGCCCTTGTGTCCTTGATGGCTCCCGGCGTTCAGGCAACTCCGGCGGACGATCTTGAAAGCATCCGTTTTGGGGATACGGCCGTCACGTTCGCCTCCGGATCCATTCAACGGATGACGTCCCAAGATGGATTCGTCAACGTGATTACCGGGGACAATCAAACGACCGGTGATCGGATGCAATTGGGCCAATATGACACGATGTATCTCAAGTTGAAGCAACCGGCCGATGCGGCGGTCGGTGATTACTATACGATTTTCAAACGGACGAGGAAGGTCTTCCATCCGGCGACCGGCGAATATTTGGGGTATCTCGTAAACCGCCTGGCCATCGTCCAGGTGGTTCAAGTGGATAAACATCTCACGACCGTACAAGCCGTCCGGTCCTATGGCGCTGTTTCGCCGGGTGATCCAGTTGTCAGGTTTTCTCTCCCGGTGGAGGCCGGGGGCGCGGCTGCCCCCGCCAGTGAAGATGCATCAGGCATGATTATCGAATTGCAAGCGGACATGGGGCTGACGCTCGTGGCCCAACGCAACATCGTGTATCTCGATAGAGGAAGCGAGCATGGCCTGCAACCGGGGCACCGGTTGGAAATTCGTCGATCGGGGGGAAGCTTACCGCCGCGCGTGGTTGGCGAGCTGAAGGTACTTTCGACCGAGGCGCGAACGTCCACGGCGTTGATCACCAAGTCGACCGCCCGGGTGTTTAAGGGCGACCGGTTCAGGCTGAAATCTGCTGAACCCGAAGTCATGCCGGTCTCCCAGCCGGCATCCCAGTCGTTGGACGGTCCGACGGGAGTCCCCACGGATAGTCCGAAGCCCAACCGGTTCCAATCCGTGGAGTCGGCCTCGCGCGAAACGCGCATTACGCTCGATGGCGATGTTGCGAAGCAGATCCGCTTCGAGTCCGGCGAAGCGGCGATCAAGCAAGAGTGGTATCAGGTGCTTGATCAACTCGTGGAGCATTTGAAGGGCATTCCGGCCGATCAGTTGATCCGTGTCGAGGGGCATGCCGACAACATGGAAATCGGTCCTTCCTTGAAATCCGTGTATCCGACCAACTGGGACCTGTCGAAAGCTCGAGCGGGCGGTGTCCTTCGGTATCTCGTGGAAAAAGGCGGAATCGATTCGGCGAGGATCACTTCGTTGGGATTCGGAGACTCCAAGCCGGTCGCGAGCAACACATCCGAGGGAGGCCGCCAGAAAAACCGACGTGTCGATATCATCCTCTACTCGCCGGAGTCTGCGAAAGTGCCGGTCGAGCAGGCTGCGAAGCCGGCTCCCGGCGATCAAGGCTATCAGGTGAGCGGTCTGGAAGGCGGCAAGGCGGCAACAGCAGGACCGGCTGCTGAGAGTGCCGCAGCCGTTCCGGGGCAGCCTGCGGTGGAGAATCCGGTCCCCGTCGTCGCTGATCCGGTTCCCGCTGCCACTCCGTCGATGGACGCTCCCGTCCTGCCGAATCAAGACGGCGCAATGCCGGCCGTGCCCCCTGCCCAATAGTTCTCGACTTCAGGCGACGGAACGGGACAGCAGGTTCTGACCGTTCCGTCGCCCGCCGGTCTTTCCCCAAGAGCGTCCGCTCCGTTGTTCCCTCTTTTCTCCTGCTGCTACAATGCCGCATGGGTGACCAGCGTCCAGTCCCTGCTCAGCCTGAACAGGATCTGCTCTATGCCGACGTCATCGTTCCGCGTCACTTGATCGGTCCCTTCACCTACAGGGTTTCAGCCCCACTCAAGCCTGTCTTGCAGATCGGGCATCGCGTGCTCGTCCCCTTCGGGAGATCGATGGTCCAGGGAGCGGTGGTCGCCTTATCGCATACTGTTCCCCAGGGGTTGGCCTTGGCTCGCCTGAAAGAAGTCCAATCGCTCGTGTCGGACAGTGCAGGGCCGGGCATCCCCGCGGGCCTCTTCAAGTTAGCGCGCCGCATTTCAGAAGAATACGTCGCGCCGCTGGGCCAATGTCTTCGCCTGGTCGTGCCCCCTGCAATCTCGCTCGTCCATGGGTCCCAACGACTCATCGTGACGGAGCACGGGCGTCAGGCACTGGCTTCTGATCTCAGCCTTTCCCAGGACGAGCAACTGCTCCTCGCGAAACTTTCAAAACGCAAGGCCGGGATTACCCGTCGGACGTTAGTGGGGAATGAGAATCCAGAGCTGGACGGACTGGTTTCAACGCTTATCGAGCGGCAATGGATCGAAGAGAGCCGTCCGCTTCGTCGAGGAGCTTCACGACCTGACCCAATATCTGCGCAAAGGGGTTTTCTTGGTCGGCAGGAGGAGCAGCCGGCTCCAGCCGTCTTGTCCGGTGAATGGGACTTGCTCCTTGAGCCACGATTACAGGCACAGCAAGCCGCTCGCCTGGTCCTTCAGGGGCCGTTTCGTGAACGGATGGCGCGACTCCGCCGACTGGCTCGACTGATGGTTCCGCTCAATCGTCCACTACTCGTGCTCGTCGCGGAAGGGCAGCAGGCAGAGGCGTTGGCCGCAGACTTGTCGCAAGACACCGATCTTCGCCCCTGCTGCTGGCACAGTGAATTGTCGTCTCACCGTCGAGTGGAAATCTGGGAGCAGATCCGGTGCCAGGAAGTGAGTCTTGTTGTGGGGACTCGTTCGGCGGTCTTTCTCCCCTTCCCGTCGCTGGGAGCCATCTGGATGGAGGAGGAGGAAAATGCCGCGTTCAAGGAACCGCAGGAACCCCGGTACCATGCCCGGGACGTCGCATGGATGCGGGTGCAGGACCACCAGGCGCTGCTGGTGCTGGGTTCGTCGCACGCGTCTCTTGAAACCCTGGCGGCGGGAGAACGTGACCATTCGATCGTGACGATCTCGACGGCGCCGATTTCATCGGCCGAGGTGACCGTTGTGGACCTCCGTCAACAGGATCGGGCCAAGCTGTTGAGTCCGCCGCTCCTCGAAGCCTTGCGGGAATCGATCGAACGGAAAACCGGCGCACTGCTGTTTCTCAACCGCAAGGGCTATGCCGGCGCCTTAATCTGCCGCGATTGCGGGACCGTTCCCCGCTGTATCTCCTGCCTCGTCCCCTACACCTACTATCGGCAGTCCGAGCGCCTGGCCTGTGGTTACTGCGGGCGGATCTTGTCGATCCCTGACACTTGTACAGCCTGCGGCGGCGCGCGCTTGCACGTCGTTGGGGAAGGAACCGAGCGGGTGGAGGAAGCGGTCAGAATCCTCTTTCCTCACGCCAGGATCGTTCGGGTCGACGGCAACAGCATGAAGAAGCCTGCACAAGCGGAAGCTCTCTGGGGACGCGTGACGCGGCGCGAGTGGGACATTCTGGTGGGGACGCAGCTGCTCTTGGATGATCGGCTCGTGCCTCCCGTGGGGCTCGTCGGGGTGGTGCAGGCGGATGCGAGTCTCAATCTGCCGGACTTTCGTGCGGCCGAGCGCAGTTATCATTTGATGCTCGATGCCCGATCGCTGGCGAAGCCGGCCGCTGCGGGCGGCCGGATGGTGATTCAGACCTACCTCCCTTCCCACCATGCGATCCAAGCTTTGGCAAAGAACGACGCAGCGCTCTTTAGAACGGAAGAACTGATGCATCGCGCGGCCCTGGGCTATCCTCCGGCCTTGTCCTTGATCGCCCTGCAGCTCTCAAGCCGCACCGAGAAGGTTGTCCAGGCCATTGCGGAGCTGTGGATTGAGATGCTGGCTTCATTCACCGATGCTTCAAAGACCAAAGCCTCGCCGGAGCGAAAAACACAACAGGCCGGTTCATCAGGGGGGCTGGTTCTGCTCGGTCCAGTTCCGCCTCCCGTGCCAAAACTTCGCGGACGATATCGGAGACAGATATTGGTGAAGGCTGATGATCGCGCACAGGCGCTCCGCGCGATTCGTTCGACGGTCGAAGATTTGGAGAAACGCTACCCTTCGCGTGTCGTCAAGCTCGACGTGGACGTGGATCCGGTGGAGATGTGGTAGCGCTCAGCGCGTCATTCGGGTTTTCGCCCCAGGAGGCGTGATCGGTGTGGACTGGAACGAGGTCGGTGCGGTTGCGGGCTGAGCCCGTTTGAAAAGCCCGTAGGAGAAGGAAAGCCAGAACACAGCCGAGAAGAGTCCGGTGAGGAGAGCCGAGAGCATCGTGCCCATTTGTTCTTCTGTCGGCTCTGATCCCAACGACCGGATCTCCACCATCGTGATCACGGGCCAGGCAAAACTCTCGAGGCCCAGCAAGAGCGTCGACCAGGCCCACACCTGACAAATGGAGCGCCCGCACCAGAAGAGCAATCCCGCTGTTACCACGCCGATGATCCCTGCCCCAGCCACCGTGACGGGATTCCAGGCCAACCAGGCGCCGGTTGCCACGACCAGACCGCCGAGCATCGCATTGAGGGCCATGAGCCAAGGAACATTCATGAGGAACCGTGATTTCTCCGGGTGCAGTGTGCGGTGCCAGGCTTCCAATGTCAACGAACGTTAAGGGAGGAGATCGAGCAATTACGCTTGCAGCGCAGCCGCGGCGGCATCGAGAAGGGTCTTCATTTCAAAAGGCTTCTGTAGTGTTTGATGGGCGCCCAGCATCTTCGCCACATCCAAAAAGCTCAACACCCCGATCATGTCGCTCCCGCCGGTAATGGCGATGATCTTGACGTTCGGCGACTCCCGGCGCAGGGTCGAAATACACTCCAGCCCGTCCTGATCCGGCATGAGAATGTCCGTGATCACGAGGTCAGTGGGGGCTCGGCGGTATTCTTCGAGCGCCTCCCGTCCGTTGCTCGCTTCGGCCACGCGATAGCCCGCCTGCTCAAACGTCTCCCGGACGAGCTGGCGAATCTGCTCTTCGTCATCGACGATCAAGATGGACGGCATCAAAATCTCCAAGGAAGCATAGAGTTCCGATCACTCTAGCACCTCCGACCCGAGCGGGCAAACGAATCCCAAGATCGATCGGAGATGAAATGTGTACCTAATTCATCAATGAGTTAGAGGCTGAAACCGATTTGGTGCGGGGAGGAACAGGCTGGCGAACTTCGCATCACGAATGATCGAGTGCCCTATCAGGAGAGTGCCGGAGGGAGCGAAAAACCCCACCGCGGCGAGAGGAGCCCCGGGGACGGCCCCGCAGGACACCCCGTTCATGCAGCCGAGGTCCGACGCTGCTCGGTATGGTGCCGAAGGCGGGACTTGAACCCGCACGGCTTGCGCCACACGCCCCTCAAACGTGCGTGTCTGCCATTCCACCACTTCGGCGTTACCAGAATGTTGAAACAAGCCCGCCGCGGCATCCTCGCCATGCTCAATGGATCCGCGTTCAAACGGCGGTGCGAGCCAGAGGGAGGGGCATTATAGAAGTAGGCCAAAATCCTTGTCAATCAAAGGCCTGTTCGGTAAGATTGGCACTCTGTTGCTCGCCGGCTCATCCAACATCATGCAAGGCTATCACGATCTCGACGCGTCTCTCGTCCGTTTCCCGGCGACCGCCTCCATGGCACCGCTGGCGGCGCTGTTCGACATCGACAATACGCTCATTCCTGGCGAGGCCAGCGAAATCCGCTTTTTCCGGCATCTCTGGCGGCAGGGGCTCGTCGGTTGGCGCGAGCTCGGCCGGAGCGCGGCCTGGATCGCCAAACACATGCCCTCCCTCTCGATTCATCCGTTGCGGGAACGGAAACTCTATCTGGAAGGAAAAGATCCGGGCGTCATCGAAGCCGCTGCGGGCGAATTCTTTCACGGCACGATGTTGAAGCTGCTGTCCGCGAAAGGGTGCGACCGGTTGGAAGCCCATCGCCAAGCCGGACACGAACTGATCCTCATATCCGGGGCGCCCGAATTTCTGGTGGCGCCGCTAGCAGAATGGCTGAACGTCCCGACGTTGTTCGCGGTTCGACTGGAACAGCACGCGTCCCGTTATACGGGCCGGATCCTTCCGCCGCTGCCGTACGGAGGCGGGAAACGTGATCTGATCCTCGCCCATGCGCAAGAGAAAGGGATTGAACTGGCCAACTCCTTCGCGTACGGCGATAGCCCGGGCGATCGGGAGATGCTGGAACTGGTCGGATTCCCCGTCGTCGTCAATCCGATTCGTGGCATGGCCCGCACCGCCCGCGAGCGGAGCTGGCCGGTGGTCGACTGGACCTAAGCATGCGCGTCACGGAACTGTTTCACAGCATCCAGGGAGAATCGAGTTTTGCCGGACGGCCCTGCGCATTCATTCGGTTGACCGGTTGCCCGCTCCGCTGCACCTGGTGCGACACCGACTACGCGTTTTACGGAGGACAGGATCTGTCGGTCGACGACATTCTGTCGACGGTGAAGTCGTACGGTTGCCGATTGGTTGAGGTGACTGGCGGGGAACCGCTGGCTCAGCCGGAAGTCCTCCCGTTGATTACCCGCCTCTGTGACGAAGGGTACGAGGTCTTGATCGAAACCAGCGGCGCGATCGACATCGCGCCGGTCGATCGCCGAGCCCACGTCATCCTCGACGTGAAATGCCCCGGCAGCGGCATGTCGGAACGGATGTATTGGCCGAATCTAAGTCAGCTGACGAGGAAAGACGAAGCCAAGTTCGTGCTTGCCGACCGGCAGGACTACGAGTGGGCCTGTGCGACCATATTGCGATACGCGTTGACCGATCTCTGCCAGGTGCTCATGAGCCCGGTGTTCGGAAGCCTGGAACCTCGACAGCTTGCGGAATGGGTGCTGGCGGACCGGTTGCCGGTGCGGTTCCAATTGCAACTCCACAAATTGATTTGGGCGCCGGACATGCGCGGCGTGTAGGCAAAGGAGCGGACGAATGAAGATGATGCAGATCGACATAGTCGTTGGCCGGGCCGACCAGCAAGCGACGGAAGTTCTCGTGCTGACCCACTGCGAAGGCGAAGGGGTGAACAAACAAGACGGCGCGTTTCTCGACAAGGCGCTAGGCGGGGCATTGCGCGAGCTGCTTCAGTCGAAAGAGTTCGAAGGAAAACCCGGCGAGCTGTTGTTGTACCACACGCATGGGAAAGTGCCGGCCAGACGCCTGCTGCTTGTCGGAATCGGGAAGAAGAAAGATCTGACGCTCGACGGGATCAGGCAAGCCATGGGTTACGCAGTTAAGCGAGTGCGCCAGGTCAAGGCGATGTCCTTCTCGGTCCTGGTGCCCTCGGTGACACCCAAGGGCCATACGCCCGTCGAAATCGCGCAAGCGATGGTGGAAGGCGCGGTGCTCGGCAGCTACCAATTTACCGCCTATCGCAGCGATGGGAATGGGACGAAGGACATCGCCCGTCTGACGCTCGTGGCCGCGCAGAAAGCGCAGGTGCGGCCGCTGGCCGAAGGCGTGCGACGAGGAAGCGCCGCGGCCGAGGCCGCCTGCTTCGTGCGCGATCTCTGCAACCATCCGTCGAACGTCATGACGCCCACGCGTATCGCCAACGAAGCCAAAGCGATCGCGAAAGATGAGAGTTTGACGATCAAGATTCTCGAGCAGAAAGAGATGGAGCAACTCGGTATGGGCGCGCTGCTCGGTGTGGCCCGAGGCAGTCATGAACCGCCGAAGTTCATTATTCTCGAATATAACGGTGCCAAGAAAAAGGATGAGCGGCCGGTCGTGTTGGTCGGCAAAACGATCACCTTCGATACGGGCGGGATCTCGCTCAAGCCGGCGGAGAACATGGAGCACATGAAAGCCGACATGACCGGCGGCGCCGAAGTGCTGGCCTCGGTGCGGGCGGCGGCGCGCCTCAAGTTGCCGCTGCGGCTCATCAGCATTCTGCCCGTGGCGGAAAACATGCCGGGAGGGCGGGCGATGAAGCCGGGCGACATCGTGAAGACGCTGTCCGGCAAGACCGTCGAAGTGCAAAACACCGATGCGGAGGGCCGGCTGATCTTAGCTGACGCGCTGGCGTATGCGCAGCGCTACCAACCGGCCGCATTGATCGACATCGCGACCTTGACCGGCGCCTGCGTGGTGGCGCTGGGGCAATTCGCTATCGGCATGTTCGGCACGGATGGCAAACTCAAAGATCAGGTGCGGAAATCCGGTCTGCGCGCGGGCGAACGCGTGTGGGAAATGCCGCTCTGGGATGAATATTTCGAGCAACTGCGAAGCGACGTCGCGGACATGCGGAACATCGGTGGCCGTGGAGGCGGGATGATCACAGCCGCGCTGTTCCTGAGCAAGTTCGCCGGCGAAGGACCCTGGGTGCACATCGACATCGCCAGCACCGATTGGAGCGAACGCGAGCGGGCCTATATCCCCAAAGGTCCCTCCGGTATCGGGACCCGATTGCTCATCCAATATTTGATCGACCGGAGTCTCTAGCGTGGCCCGACTCGACCTAACATCGCGTGAAAAGATCGGACAGCTGTTCATGGTCGGGTTCCTCGGGCAGACCGTCACGCCCGAGTTAGCTTCGTTCATCAAAGAGTACAAGCCGGGCGGCGTGATTCTGTTCTCTCGGAACTTGGAGTCCGTGGAGCAGATCGTCGAACTCACCAACGACTTGCAACGGTGCAGTCCCAAATCCCCGCTCCTGATCTCTATCGACCAAGAAGGCGGCCGCGTGTCCCGCCTCCCCAAGGGGTTCACCATCTTTCCGCCTTGCGAGTTGATCGGGAAATGTTATTCGAGCGAACTAGCCTACGCCGCGGCAGCGACCGTGGCCAAGGAGTTGCGAGCCGTCGGTATCAACATGAACATGTCCCCGGTGTTGGACGTCAACAGCAACCCGGACAATCCGGTGATCGGCGACCGGGCGTTCGGTACCACGCCCGAGGTCGTGGGCGAGATGGCCCTGGTCACGGCGGCCGGCCTGCAGGACAACCGCGTGGTCGCCTGTGGCAAGCATTTCCCAGGCCACGGCGATACCAATGCGGATTCGCACAAGGAATTGCCGATCGTGGAGGCGTCCCGCGAACGGTTGGAAGCGGTCGAGCTCCCGCCTTTCCGGCGGGCGGTCGAGGCCGGTGTAGCGACCATGATGACGGCTCACGTCTTGTACAAAGCGCTCGACGATCGTCTGCCCGCGACACTCTCCCGGGCCGTGATCACCGATTTGCTGCGCGAAGAACTGCGGTACGATGGCGTGGTGTTGACCGATGATCTCGAAATGCACGCGATCGTCGACCACTACGGTTCGGGCGACGCCGCGGTGAGAGCGCTCGATGCCGGCTGCGATATCCTCCTGATTTGCAAAGATCGGGATCGTGAAGTGGCGGCGTTCGAAGCGGTGGAAAAGGCGGTCACCTCCGGCGACCTGTCCACGGAGCGCTTGGATCGCTCGGTGAACCGCGTGCTGAAGGTCAAGCAGCGGTTTCTTTATCCGTACCGACCGGTCAATATCTCCGACGCGCGGCTGGTCGCGGGCTGTCGCACGCATCAGGCGTTGTTGCAGAGTCTCCTACGCGCCAAGGACCGGATGACCCGGACGGTTCCCGTGCAGAAACTCTAGGGGCGTTGCCCGTCGGGACGGGATACGCATGGCGGTCAAAAAAGGCGACGTCATCGACGAACGCAAGCGGTATCCGCATTCCTGCGGGCTGATCGTCAAGGTCATGGGCGGCGGCGAAGGGTTCGAAGCCATTCGTTGCTGCGATCATGATTTGACGGCCGATGATGTGGTGACGGACGTCGATGCTTCGAAAGGGCGTCGGAAGGGAGCACTTCCCGCGGCGATCGTGCTGGACGAAAAGAAACTGTACCCCGATTCCTGCGGGCTGCGCGTCATGATCATCGACGGCGGCGCCGGATTCAAAGAGATCCGATGCTGCGGCCATTCGCTCACAATCAGTTCGATGCGTGAATTGAAGTTCGGTCAAATGCGAGGAGAAGACCCTCTGCCGAACACGCCAGGCGGCCACGCCTAACCTCACTCGATTGGAGGACCACGATGCAGGACCGCAAAGCCGTTATGGCTCGTTGGTGCGGAGTGATGGAATGGCTCGACCGGCTGGGGTACTTGACCGCCGGCTTCAGCCTCTTACTCCTGGGCATGCTGATTTTTGCACATGCCTGGTACATGTTCTTTCTGAAAGCGGGCCAAATCGGCCTGTTGCCTTCCGGACTGAGACTGCTGAACGACCTTCTGCTCGTGATCATTCTGCTTGAGCTCTTTCGTACGGTCATTCGCTTTCTCCAGACCGAAGTGTTGGATCTGGAGCCGTATCTTGCGGTCGGGATCATCGCCTGCACCAGGCGAGTCCTCACGGCCAGCGCCGAACTCTCGCACCTGCCCAACATGACGGAGACGCAGTTTTACCAGTACCTCATGGATGTCGGTCTCAACGTCGCCGTCATCATGGTGCTGGTCACCGGCGTGTTCCTCGTCCGCAAACGCCCAGCGCAAGCTACAGGTTCTTAGCCCGCCTCCTGATCGGAATTTGATCACGTTTCGCTGCCGCTATGTGGCGAGTCGGATTGTGGTTGATCGGCAGTGCTTGAACGGGATGCCCCTGCGAACTGGCTTGCCTGATTCCGGCCTCTTATGGCATCATTCCCCTTCCCTGGAGAGCCGGATGGCGAATTTGATCGAATACGTCGGCTGCGTGCACATCTATCTGGGTCCCTATCGCGGGAATCCGATCGCACTCTATTTGAAACGGCTGGATTCCAGCTGCCAGATTGGGCCGAAGGTTTATCCCTGGAACGATGTGGTCGGCGTAGGCGAAACGCCGAACAAAGCGGCGGCGGATTTTGAAGAAAAGTGGAAGGCCAAAGGCCTGACGGCCGAAATGTATTCCGGTCCCTCGTGGGAAGGCGGCATCAAGCCGGAGAAGCCGGCGCCTCCGAAGCCGCCGGCACCTCCTAAACCAGCTGCTCCTGCCGCTGCAGCGACGACTCCGGCTGCCCCTCCGCCTCCGGCGGCACCTGCGGCAGAGGCGAAGCCTTCTGCTCCGGCCGCTGCTCCCGTTCCATCCACTGATTCCAACTAACTCGACGCTGACGCTAGGTTGTCTGGCTCACGTGCTGTTCTGGCGCGAGGCCGGCGAGCTTGCTCCGCTTCATGCTGTATCCGAGATAGACCGCAATACCCACGATTGTCCAGACGCCGAAGCGGATCCAGGTCAACCAGGGAAGCTGATACATGAGGCCGAGGCAGGCGGCCGTTCCCAGCAGGGGGACGACCGGCATGAATGGTAGGCGGAAGGGTCTGGGGTAGTCCGGTTTGGTGTATCGCAGGACGATGACGCCGATGCAGACGAGGGTGAAAGCGAAGAAGGTTCCGATGTTGGTCATGTCGGCGGCTTCGCCGATCGGAATCAGGGCGGCTAGGGCGGCTATTGCGAGCCCGGTGAGGATCGTGGCCCGGTGCGGCGTGCCGAATCGGGGATGGACCAGGGCGAGCCACGGGCCCAGCAACTGGTCTCTCGACATGGCGAAGAAGACGCGAATTTGCCCCAGCATCATGACGACGAGCACGCTGGTGATGCCGGCGACGGCACCGATCGCGACGATGGCCGCCCCCCACTTGAATCCGACGAGCCGCAGCGCCTCGGCGACGGGCGCATGAATGTCGATCTGTGCGTAGGGCACGAGCCCCGTCAAGACGGCCGCGACGGAAATGTAGAGCAAGGTGCAGAGGCTGAGCGAGGCGATGATGCCGATGGGGACGTCGCGCTTCGGGTTCTTAGCTTCCTCTGCGGCAGTGGAGACGGCATCGAACCCGATATAGGCGAAAAAGACGATGGCCGCGGCTGCACCGACTCCGGCCATGCCCTGGGGCATGAACGGGCTCCAGTTGGCCGGATCGACGGAGGTACTGCCGATGCCGATGAAAAAGAGAATCACCGCCAGCTTGATCAGGACGATGATCCCGGTCGCACGGGCGCTTTCCTTGATCCCGACGACGAGAATGATGGTGACGAGTAATACGATGATAGCCGCGGGAATGTTGGCGATGCCGCCGTCCGTTCCCCCGGGAGGATGGGTTGCCCAATGCGGTAGTTCGATGCCGGCCAGCCTCAACAGATTGTTGAAATAGCCGGACCAGCCGATCGCGACGGCGACGCAGGCGACGCCGTACTCGAGGATGAGATTCCAGCCGGTCAGCCAGGCCAACAGTTCGCCCAGCGTGGCGTAAGAGAATGTGTAGGCGCTTCCGGCGACAGGAATCATGGCCGACATTTCTGCGTAACAGAGGGCGGCCAGCGCGCAGGTCAATCCGGACAGGATAAAGGACAGGATGATACCGGGTCCCGCGCCGGGTCGATGGCTGTCGCCGACGATCGCGGTGCCGATCAGCACGAAGATACCCGTGCCGATGATGGCGCCGATGCCGAGGCAGGTTAGGTCCCAGGCACTGAGCGTTTTCTTGAGCCGTTGGGTCGGATGGTCGGCGTCAGCCAGGATTTGATCGAGCGGTTTCGTGCGGAACAGCTGATGAATCACCGCGCCTCCCGCGAGGACGGGTGCGGAAGAGCCGTTGGCTGGTCCATGGCGTCAGGGTCCATCTGGTCAAGTATAGCAGGCCATTTGAAGCCGCTCCGGTCCGAGCCAGCCGAGAAGAGCGGCTTATGCACCTCTGGACCGTGCGGCTCGGAGGAATGCCTCGAACAGTCTGCGGTGCAAGCGGTGGCGGTCGAAGAGAAACTCGGGGTGCCACTGGATGCCGAGAAAGAATCGCTGGCCCGGGGATTCGATCGCTTCGACGATGCCGTCCGGCGCCACGGCGCTGGCGATGAGCGACGGCGCGACCTCTCGAACCGACTGATGGTGGGAGCTGTTGACCCGCATCGTTGCCGCCCGCACGATCTGTTGCAGCAGGCTGCCGCGGGATATGTCGACCGAATGGCTCAGCTGCGTGGCTTTGGATTTCTGGCGATGCTGCAGCGGCTTCGTGACCTGCGAGGGAATATCTTGGTAGAGAGTCCCTCCGAAGGCCACGTTCATGGTCTGCATCCCGCCGCAGATGCCGAGGACCGGGAGGTCGGCGGACCGAGCGAGCTGTGCCATATCCAGTTCGAAGGAAGAGCGCCGCGCGCTGATGACCCGGAACGGATACCGTTGACGCTCCCCATAGAGAGAAGGAGGAAGGTCGGGACCGCTGCCGGTAAGGAGTAATCCGTCGATCCCTGCCAGCAGCCGCTTGCGTGCGGCGCGGTCGGAGACGAGGGGGAGCAGGATGGGGATGCCGCCCAGCTCTTCAATCGCGCGGACGTAACGGGCGCGGAGGAAGTAGGTGGGCTCTCGCCCACCCCATTCTTTGCGGTCACCGGCGTTGAAATCGGGTGTGACGCCGATGAGCGGCTTCATCGCGCTAGCGCACGGGTTCCATCGGCGCGGCCGTGGAGGGCGCCGGCGTCTCAGAAGAATCCGCCACGCCCAAGAATCGGATCGGCTTGTCACCGCGCAGATGGTCTGGCGTGAGGATATAGGTGCCGTAGAGACTGGTCGTCCAGATGCTCTTCGCGGCCGCTTCGTTTCCGCCGGAGAAGGCATAAGCCAGACCTCCCACGATGCCGCCTCCGATCGCGAACGCGGCTTTGACCGGGAGATAGACCAATGTGGAGAGGCCGGCCAAGGCGCCCATGCCGGCGCTGGAGGCGTTGCCACCTTCCGACGAGGCATCTTGGCTCCAAGCCTGTGGCACGATCGCGAGAAAACTGAAGGTCAACACCAGCGTCAGTGCGACCAGGCGAAACCAGGATGCGGTGGAACCGAGTCGTGATGATGGCAAATAGGGGTTCACAGAGTGTCCTCCTTCCTCAGTGGCGTGAATCACGTGAGAGATATCAGCGCGCGCGTTCGGCTTGCGGATCCTTGCGTTATAACAAATTCACGAATGATTGCAAACCCCCTGCCGCGCTGCACCAGGCATTCAGGTCGAGTGGTCTTCTCTCGGAACCAGATCGAGTTCAGTGGCCACGTACGATGTGATGAACAGTCGTTGCGGCTTGAGCGAATCACGCCACGTGGGCAATGGCCCGGCGGCTGGAATCGTCTGGTTCTCCTGAGTCAGGCCGGCCTGCAAACGCGCCTCAAGCCTGCACCAACAGAGGGCTTGAATGAAGAGTTCACGGGCGCGATCCGCCTGTATGTCGACCTCGTCCTGGCCGATTCCTGCTTGGGCCGCAGCGAGCCAGCGGGGAAAATCGAGGACGGAGCTGCCGGCTTCGATTTGCTCTTCGGTGATCTCCACTGCCACCTGGACGCCCCCCTTCCAACTGCGTTTCTTCACATTGAAGACACAGCAGTGAGTGAAGGGTTTGCCCTCCACTGTTTGAGGGCCCACGAAGAGCGTGACGCGGAACGGCGACGGTTCGTGGCCATAGTCCATCGACATGGCAGGCATCTTAGCATGGCCGGAGCGAGAACAGCGCGTCACGTTGACGGGTGGAAGAATCGCGGCCTAAGATACGACGCATGATGACTTCGGCTCATCAGAGTCGCGTCACGGCGATCCAGGAGGCCCTTCGGGATGCTGGCGATCTCGACGGATGGCTCTTCTACGATTTCCGGGGCAGCGATCCGCTGGGTTATCGGGTCTTGCTCCTCGACCCGAGCCTGCACGTCACCAGACGCTGGTATTACTGGATTCCGGCTGACGGGCCGCCGGTGAAGTTGCTGCATCGCATCGAGCCCCATGTACTCGATCAACTCCCCGGCGAGCCCCGGCTGTATGTGTCGTGGGACGAGCAGCGAGCCTTGCTCGCGGCGCTCCTCGCCGGCCAGCGGCGGATCGCCATGCAATATTCTCCCTTGAATGCGGTGCCCTATGTGTCGCGTGTCGATGCCGGCACGATCGAACTCGTGAGAGGGACCGGTGTGGACGTTGCCACCTCGGCAGATTTGATCCAGCGCTTCGAAGCGGTCTGGAGTGATCGTCAACTTGAATCACATCAATATGCCGCCGCGGCGCTCCGGCGGATCGTCGACGAGACCTTCGCCCATGTGCGCGAGCGGGTGAAAACCGGGGGCATCAAGGAATACCAGGTTCAACAGTTCATTCTCAGCCGGATCCAAGAGGCCGGGATGGTGACCTCGAGCCCGCCGATCGCCGCAGTCAACGAACATAGCGCCGACCCGCATTATGGCCCGTCCGTCACCGGATCGTCGGAAGTCGTGCGCGACTCGTTGCTGCTGATCGACCTCTGGGCGAAGCAGGCGGAAGCCGGATCCGTCTATGCCGATATTACCTGGACGGCCTATGTCGGCCGGCAAGTCCCGCCGAAGCATCGGGAGGTGTTCGACGTGGTGCGCGAAGGGCGTGACGCGGCGCTCGCCTTCGTGCAGGCTCAAGTGCTGAAGGGACACCGACCGTTCGGATGGGAAGTCGATCACGTCTGCCGATCCGCGATCGCGGCGCGGGGCTACGGGGCGTACTTCGTCCATCGGACCGGCCACTCGATCGGCGAAGAAGTACATGGCAACGGAGCGAACATCGATGGGCTCGAAACGCGGGATGCCCGCCGGCTGATTCCTCGCACCTGCTTCTCGATCGAGCCGGGTGTGTACTTGCCGAGAGAGTTCGGGATCCGGAGCGAACTGGATGTCTACCTCTCGGATCGGCAGGCGTCGGTCTATGGGCTTCCCCTGCAACAAGAACTCGCCGCGTTGCTGTAACGGTCGTGGCCCCGTTTCTTGACAGTGGATTGGGCCGGCCTATAGAGTGATCTCTCGCCTTGCCGATCCTCGTGGATCGGCCCCCATACTCACCGGAAGAGGATTGCACCATGTTCGGAACGATGGGCATCTCGGAGTTAATTATCATTCTGGTCATTGTCCTCATCATCTTCGGTGCGGGGAAGCTGCCGCAGATTGGTGAAGGCATGGGGAAGGCGTTGAAGGGCTTCAAGAAAGAAGTCCATGACATGCCGGCCCCTGAGAATGTCCCCGTCGAACCGATCCAGGTTGCGGCCCAACCGGCTCAGCCCGCTGCTCCGGCTCCGGGGCAAGCCCCGGCGGCTGCTCCTGCACTCAAGCCGACAGCGCCCTATACACCAGGGCCCGAACTGACTCCGGGAACGACCGCTGCGATGATGTACAACATGGCGGCGCAGCCGCAGGTGCCAAAGCCCGTGGCCCAACCGGCAGCCCCTCAGGCCACCGCGCAAGACCAACAGCCTCCGACGATGGAAGAGCGGGCTGCCGCCCCGACCCCGGTGATGCGGGCGCAGTACCCGCCGTTACCCGCGAGCGCGCAGCAGAAGCCGGCCGCCAAACGTCCGTCAGCGATCGTGAACAAAGAAGCCGTCGCCCGAGTCCAGGCCCAACAAGCGGCGATGAAGGCCAAGACCTCGCAGCCGGCCGGAGTGACGCCTGCCGACATGCAGAGCCTGGGAGAAGGATTGGGCGATGCTTTGCGCACCTTCAAGCAGGCGGTGGCCGATGTCCGCAATTCCGTCGATCCCGAAATGCGCACGATCCAAGCCGAGATGGATGCCGCTCAAAAGGAACTCCAACAGTCGATCGAAGCGGCCAAAGAACTTCCGGCCCTGCACGAAGAACCGCCGAAACCCGCGTGACGTCGCTTCGGTCGTTGCTTTCGATCGTGTCCTATTGCCGCTTCACCGTGTCCCTGCCTTGCCTCGCGGCCCTCTTCTCTTGTTCGATTTCCGGCTGTGTACAGAGTTCTCCTCCAAGCATGCCCGACAGGGCCGCGGTCATCCTGGTCGAATTGCTGAGGGACAAAGATGCCGACGTCCGCTGGACGGCCTCCGAGTCGCTTGGCAAACTCGGTGACGGTACGGTCGTACAGGCGGTGATTCCGCTGCTGAAGGACCCTGAGGCGACCGTGCGGGCTGCCGCCGCCGTGACCCTTGGCCGGATCGGTTCAGCGGCCCGGGATCAGGCAGGACCGGCGTTAGTTCGCGCGTTGCGTGATCCGGAGGAGCGAGTGCAAAAAGCCGCCGTGCTGGCGATCGGCGATGCGGGACTTTCCGAGTCAATGGTGCGCGAAGTCCTAGCTCTCTTGCAGCGAGAGCCAGTTGAGATCCGGAGAGCCGCCGCGTTGGCTCTGATGCAGATTGAGATCAAATACCAACTAGAGCCACTGGCAGAGGCGGTTCGAGATGCGGACACTGTTGTGCGTCAGGCTGCCGCGGCGGCACTAGGAGAATCGGGTGAGGCCTCCGCCGTGGAGAGGCTCGACGCGCTCGCGCTCAATGATGCCGATACGACGGTGCGGGTGGAGGCAGTCTATCGATTGAGCAAGACACCCGGGGAACGGAGCCGGAAGGTCCTGAATAGGATTGCCGAAGGAGACCGCGACGCGGACGTCCGACGCTGGGCGAGAGCGGACTAGGCGGTCGATCGAGAACGATTAAGTGCGGTGACCAACTCGACGAGTTCTTTCCGGACCTTGGTGTCGATGTCGGTGAACTGCACACCCATGCCGGGAAAGAGCAGATAACGCTCGGGCTTGTTGCGGGTCCAGGCCACTTTCGCCTTGGCCTTGTGTTTTTCCCACGGCCGATCCGGCAGCGCGAATTCCACCGCGAGTTCGGTTCCCGGGGCCAAAGGTGTGCTGCTTTCGATGAAGAGCCCACCTCCGCCGATCCCGCCAGTCAGGCTGTCGAACTGTTTGCCTTCCGGTGTCGTATAACGCACCTTCACGGCCAAGGGCGCTCTGGGGTGCGCGCGCGCATGGGCGAACCTGGCATCGTCGTCCGACGAGAGAATCCGCTCGATCACATCCAACCAGGAGAGGGTTCCCAGGAGCGCCCCTTTCTGGTCGTGCAAGAGGAGGGTTTCTTGCTCCTGATTCACTTCGAGCGTCTTGCCGATGTGGCCGTCGGTCTCCGTCACGGGAAATTTCATGAGCGATGTCCTTTGCGAGAGGCGTCCAGAGTGCTGGGAATCAGGCGGCCGATCGGCCAACCTGCTGTAGCGACTTGACCAGTTCCAGCACGCGATTTCGGATCTCCGGTGCGATATCGGTGAATCGAACTCCCATGCCGGGACTAAAGGTGTATTGGTCCGCTTTGGGACAAACCCAGGCCACCAGGCCTTTTGCCTGCAGCCATTCATTGGGTTGTTCCGGGAGCGAAAACTCCATCATCAGTTTGGTGCCGATCGCCAAGGGGGCTTGGCTTTCGATAAAGAGTCCACCACCGCCGATCCCCCCCGCGCGGCTCTCAAAATGTTGGCCTTCGGGCGTCTTGTACTTCACGCGGAAGGCCAGCGTCACTCGGGGTTCCGTTCTAGCCTCCCGTGATGCCGTTGGTTTCCGATAGGCGAGAATTTGATCAATGACGAAATCCCAAGACAGATTTCCCATCGGTTCCCCGTTGATGCCGATAAGGGTCACGATTTCCCGGGACGCATCCATTTCGATCGTCTTACCTTTGTGCCTGAGGCTCGACACCACCTGGTACTTCACAGTCCCTCCCTGCAGTAGTCTGTAGGCAAGTATAGCGCAGGGATGAAACTTGTCGAGGAAAAGCGCAGACTTGTCCTCCCAGGACCCTGGTCTGCGTGAGGGGGATATGGCGGGATACCGGATGAAAGAGAATGGGAGGCTGATAGCGGGGCTACGCCTCTATGAAACTGGCCCAGCGTTCACTGGGCCAGACCATCATAACTCGTTGATATGCAATGGCTATGCGCTCTTCGCTTCTTTGTCTTGGTCGAAGATTCTGATGGGCGGATGTTTGCCCGCGATCGCCTCTTCCGTAATCAGGACTTCCTTGATCTGTTTCTGCGACGGGGCGTCATACATGACGTCCAGCATCACTTCCTCGAGAATGGCCCGCAGGCCGCGCGCGCCGGTTTTTTGGGTGAAAGCCTTGCGTGCCACGGCGCCCAACGCGCCTTCCGTAAACTTGAGCTTGATCTTTTCGAAGGACAGAAGCTTCTCATACTGCTTGGTCAGCGCATTTCTCGGCTCCGTCAAGATCCGAATGAGCGCCCGCTCGTCGAGCTCGTCCAATGTGGCGACGACCGGCAACCGGCCGACGAATTCTGGGATCAACCCGTACTTCAGAAAATCCTCCGGTTGAACCTGTTCGAACAATTCTCCCAACCGCACTTCTCCCCGACTGCGGATCTCTGCGCCGAATCCCATGGCTTTGCGGTTGAGCCTCTGCTCAATGATGTGTTCGAGTCCGACGAAGGCGCCGCCGCAGATAAAGAGAATGTTGCTGGTGTTGACCTGGATGAATTCCTGGTGCGGATGCTTGCGTCCACCCTGGGGGGGAACGTTGGCAATCGTGCCCTCAATCAGCTTGAGCAGCGCCTGCTGCACCCCTTCCCCCGACACGTCGCGGGTGATCGAAGGGCTATCGCTCTTGCGGCTGATCTTGTCGATTTCGTCGATATAGACGATGCCTCGCTCCGCCCGCTCGACATCGTAATCCGCCGATTGCAGCAGCTTGAGGATGATGTTCTCGACGTCTTCACCGACATAGCCGGCTTCGGTCAGCGTCGTGGCGTCGGCGAGGGTGAACGGCACGTCGAGATATTTGGCCAGGGTTTGGGCCAACAGGGTCTTCCCAGTGCCGGTCGGGCCCACCATGAGGATGTTGCCCTTCTGCAACTCGACATCGTCGACGTCCTTCTCCTTGGCGGAAATCCGCTTGTAGTGGTTGTGTACGGCGACGGAGAGAATCTTTTTGGCCCGTTCCTGCCCGACGACGTACTGGTCGAGGTGATGCTTGATCTCCGACGGCTTTTTGAGTTTTGACGAGATCTCTTCTTTCGCTTCTTCCCAATCCTCCGCAATGATGTCGTTGCAGAGGTTGACGCATTCGTCACAGATATAGACGGTGGGACCGGCGATCAATTTCCGGACCTCGTCCCGACTCTTGCCGCAAAACGAACAGCGGAGATGTCGATCCATCTTTTCCTGCTTGGCCATGCGTCCTCCCCTTCCGGCGTGTTACTTGTCCTTCGCTCCGTCTTTCCCCTCGACGACCTTCAACGATTTGGGCGCCCGGGTGATCACTTCGTCGATGAGCCCGTAGCGCTTCGCCTCTTCCCCCGACATGAAGTAGTCCCGCTCGGTGTCATGCGCGATCTTCTCGATGGGCTGGCCGGTGTGTTTGGCCATGATCTCGTTGAGCCGCTCGCGGATCTTCAGAATTTCCCTGGCATGAATGTCGATTTCGGTCGCCTGCCCCTGAAACCCGCCCAACGGCTGGTGGATCATGACGCGGGCATTGGGGAGCGCGTATCGCTTGCCCTTGGTGCCGGCGGTCAGGAGGAGCGCCCCCATGCTGGCGGCCTGGCCCAGGCAGATCGTGTTGATGGGCGGCTTGACGTACTGCATCGTGTCGTAGATGCCGAGTCCGGCCGTGACGCTGCCCCCCGGCGAGTTGACGTAGAGATTGATGTCTTTCTCCGGGTCTTCGGCTTCGAGAAACAAGAGTTGCGCGATGACGAGGTTGGCGAAGACATCGTCGATCGGCGCGCCCAAGAAGATGATGCGGTCCTTCAGCAGGCGCGAGTAGATGTCATAGGCCCGTTCGCCACGGTTGGTTTGTTCAACGACAATGGGAACTAACATGCAGGTTCTTCCTTTCCGCGTATGGTGATGCCGGACGGACTGTTCGGCCGCGCCGCCCTGGCTATCCTTGGATCACGGCGTTGCGATACACAAAATCGAGCGATTTCTCCGCGAGAATCCTCGCCCGCAATTCTTCGATGGAGTCCTGGCCTCCGGCCTGGATCATCTTGATCAATTCCGCATGGGCGATTCGGAGTTCGCTCGCGAGTCGGTGAATCTCGTTGTTCAGGTCCTCTTGCGACACCGTCAGGTTCTCTTTTTCGGCGACAGCTTCGAGGATCAGCCCGACCTTCACGCGGCGGGCCGCTTCGTCGCGGTTCTCTTGTTTCAGTTGGGTGAGATCGCCCGTTTCCAGCTGATCCATGCCCTCGAGACCGGCGCGGCGCTGACGCTGCTGCAGGTGCTGGCGGATGATCGCCTCGAGTTCCCGCTCGACCAAGGTCTCCGGGAGATCGAAGTGGTGCGTTTCGACGAGGCGCTTCACGATGGTGTCTTTGTACGTCTCCTCGATCTCGCGCTTGAGGGCTTTTTCCATCTCACCGCGCAGCTTGTCTTGCAATTCGGCGAGTGAGGCGTAGGCCCCGCAATCCTTGGCGAATTCGTCGTCGAGGTCCGGAAGTGTCTTGATCTTGACCGCGTTGACCATAACGGAGAAGACCACCGTCTTCCCGGCGACGCGTGTGTCGGGATGGCTGGCCGGATAGGCCTGGGGAATTTCAAACGTCTCCCCTTCTTTCTTCCCCAGCACATGAGGATCGATCTCGAGTCCCAGGATCGTTGCTTTAGAGCCGACTTTATGGAGATGGCCTTCTTTCTTGGTTCCTTCGAGCGGCTGCCCGTCCAGCCGACCCTCAAGCGAGAGAATCACGAAGTTGCCTTCCGCGACCCGATGGCCGGCGGGAGGCGCGTCCAGCTTGGCATGTTGCTCGCGCAACACCTCCATGCCCTTGGCAAGTTGTTCATCCGTGACCGTCCGTTTGTCCGGCTTCAGAGAAATCGGGTTCGGGGCTTTGTAGTCCCGCAGCTCGATTGTAGGCTTGATTTCGACGGTGGCGGTAAAGGTAAACGGTGAATCCTTTTTGATTTTGACCCGCTCAAGCGGTGGAATTTCGACGAGCACAGGAGAAATGCCTGCCTGCCGCACGGCCCGATCGTAGAAATCCGGCACCAGGCTGCGGACGACGTCTTCCTCCACTTCCTTGGCGTATCGTTTCTCGAGGAGCGCGACCGGCGCCTTGCCGGGTCGGAATCCGGGAATGCGGACTTGGCGGTTCAATTCCGAATAGGCCCGGACGAACCGCTGCGACACTTCTTCTGCCGGGACTTCAATCTTCAGGGACCGCTTCATGGGCCCTAGTTCCGTCATTTCCATCTTCATGGCGTAGATCGATCCTTCTTGGCTGCAGGCCCGTACATGTAACCGCGTGGTCTGGTGCGAGAGGGGGGACTTGAACCCCCACGGTTGCCCACGAGATCCTAAGTCTCGCGCGTCTGCCAGTTCCGCCACTCTCGCACGGCGGGGAGTGCTGGACGATGTTCGGCCAGGTTTGAAAAGTGAGCGAAAATACAGGTTCCGATTGGTATTTTGTACCGTTGGATGTGCATAACTGTCAACCCATACTCCTGCGGGGATGGGCGCGCCTTCAGTGCGAGAGGGTTGAAGGAGTTCGCTTATCCGTCAGAGGCTTCCAGAGGCCATCTCTGCTATAGTCACTCTATATGAGGGCCTCGGGTCCAGGCGGTGGGGCATTCCGGTCGGACAGTAGCCCTCCTCCCCGCATGCCCGGTATAATTCAGCATGACTACGTAGAACCGACGCCGGCACAGGTAAGGAGGTGCTCCATGTCTGTCGCCCCGCTTCGTCTGACCCTGGCAGCTTGCTTCATCGCCTGCATCGCCCCGGATGCCTGGGCCTATCGTGACTACTTTACTCCGGAACAAAAGGCCCGGCTGGACAAAATTCAGACGGTGCGGATCGATGCGACGGCGCTGACCGATAAGGGGGCGGTGGACGCCACGGCGATCGCCGATGTCGCGGTGCGCCGATTGGGGGAATTGGGATACGCAACGGTGCGGGAGGCGGACAAACCCCACGATGCCGTGTTCAAGGTGAAGTGCGAGCAACGAAAAACCTGGGAAGGCACGGCTGCCGCGGGGGGTGATAACGACCTGCCTGACGCGCCCTCGCGTCTGTGGAAGGGACCGGCTTGCCAGCTGACCTATTTGCTCGGAGACATGAAAGTTAAATGGCAGAAGGAAGTGCGGAGTGACTTCGAGGATGCGGTGGCGGCGGCCCAGGCGGCCAATGCTGGAGACCCCGGTGCCTATGCCATCACGAAGTTGCGGGAGAAGCTGGACCAGTACGAGTTTCCGTTGCTGCTCGCGGCGGAATGGGGCCATCCGGATCGACTGCTCAAATTGCTGGACGCGGCCGACACGCCGCAGGCGAGAAAGTTCCGCATCATGTCGCTGTTAGGTGAAATGCAAGCGGATGAAGCCTTGCCCAAACTCAAGCAGATCATCCAGGACCGTGAACTCGGCAAGCAAGCCGTGGTGGCTATGGGCAATCTCGGCAAGGAAGGCATCCCGCTCCTGGTCGACATCATGAATACCTCTCCTCAAACCGAAATGCAGGCTGCCGCGGCCAAAGGTCTTGGACAACTCGGCGGGATCCACGGCGATGCCTCGGTCGTTCTGCCGTTGCTGGCCAAACTCAAGGATCCCAAGACCGACTGGGCCGTGCTCACCGAAGTGGCCTGGGCGCTTGGAAAGATTCCCGATAAACGATCCATCGATCCGCTTTATGCGTTGGACAAGAAACTGCAGGGGATCAGAGACCCAGAGAACATGGCGCTCAAGAAGTTGAAAGAAGCGGTCTTCTGGGCGATTAAGCAGTGCGATACCTGGGATCAATACAGCTGACTCTTCGTTGACATTCCGTCGAGAGCCTCCTATCGTGCTCCGGGCCGATCGTCAGGTCCGGAGCACAGGGAGCCATGGCCACCCCTCCCCTTCCATCAACGCAACGGTCCCGCGACATCCTGGGGCGCATTACGCTTCAGATGGCTTCTTCACTCGATCTCACGCTGGTTCTCACCACGATCACCCAGGGACTGGTCGACGAACTGGAGGCGGCTTTCGCTCGAATTTGGCTGTTGGGACCAGGCGATCTCTGCGCCGAATGCCATAAGGCCGCCGATTGCGCCAACCGAGTCCGTTGCCTGCATCTTGAGGCGAGCGCCGGTCTGTATACCAATCTGAACGGTGAGTATCGCCGCATCCCGCTCGGCGCGCTGAAAATCGGGAAGATCGCTCAAGGCACCGGCGCGATCTTCACGAACGATGTACTGGGAGACGAGCGGCTTCCCAATAAGCCATGGATAAAAGAGAACGGACTGCATTCCTTCGCCGGCTATCCGCTGGTTTTCCGTGGCGAACTCCTTGGTGTGATCGCCATGTTCGGCCGTCGGCCGCTTACCGACGAGGAGTTTGAGCGGCTGGCCGTCTTTGCCCATGAAGCAGCCGTCGCGATCAAGAATGCGCAGCTCTTCGAGGAAGTCCAACGACTCAAGAACCGTCTGCAGGCTGAGAACGTCTATCTGCGGGAAGAAATCGAACTCCAACACAATTTCGAGGAGGTCATCGGTGAGCATCCCGCCATGAAGGCAGTATTACGCCAGGTCGAACAGGTCGCCCCGACCGACTCGACCGTGTTGATTGTGGGAGAGACCGGGACCGGGAAGGAGTTGATCGCGAGGGCGATTCACAACCACAGTCGGCGGAAGGCCCGTCCGCTGGTCAAAGTGAACTGCGGTGCGATTCCCGCCAATCTCGTCGAAAGCGAGCTCTTCGGTCATGAGAAAGGCGCGTTCACCGGCGCGTTGAACAAGCGGATCGGGCGATTCGAACTGGCCGATGGAGGGACGATCTTTCTCGACGAGGTCGGCGAGTTGCCGGTCGACGCGCAGATCAAGCTCCTGCGGGTATTGCAAGAACGGGAAGTCGACCGAGTTGGCAGTCACCACTCGACCAAGGTCGATGTGCGCGTGATTGCTGCCACCAACCGTGACCTTCGAGGAGCCGTCAGCGATGGCTCTTTCCGCGCCGATCTGCTCTATCGACTGAATGTGTTCCCGATCGAGGTTCCGCCGCTCCGGTCACGCACGTCCGACATCCCTCTCTTCGTGAAATTCTTCGCGAACAAGTTCTCGCGCCAGATTGGGAAGCGACTGGAGGACCTTTCTCAGCCGACCATGAACCAGCTTATGCGCTATCCCTGGCCGGGAAACGTGCGAGAATTGGAACATGTGATTGAGCGAGCGGCGATCCTCTCGCAAGGACCTCGCCTCCACATCGAGGCGTCCTGGGTTCAATCGAGCCACTTATCGGGGGTGGACATGTCCGGAACCTTGGAGCAGGTCGAGCGAAGCCACATCACTCAGGTGCTAAGAGCGGTCGATTGGGTCATCGAGGGAGTCGGCGGCGCGGCTCGTCGTCTGGGACTTCATCCCAACACGCTGCGGTCACGCATGAAGAAGCTCGGCATCAGGAAACCCCGCCTCTCGAAGTAGACGTCTCCTCGTCACGACATTTCGCAGTTCCACGAAATATCGTGGGACACGCCGTATCTTCGATTTATCCCTGTTACCTCCAAAAGGATCGTAAACGTTTGACTACACTCAATCGTCCATTGTCACATCGCCTTCTCTGCAATGTGGCATCAGCCTTGCGGAGGACAAGTATCGCTACGGCGATCGCACCGAAACAAGAAGAGATGGCTCAATAACCAGGAGGATTTCCATGAGACTGAAAAAGACTATCCAGCTTGCCGTGTTGATCCTAGTGGGATCTGTGGCGGCAGCCTTCGCTAGTGATGTAGCGGTCAGCACCCCAGGTCTGAGCGGCTATGACCCAGTCGCCTACTTCACCGAAGGCAAGGCGATACGAGGGAGCGGCTTCCATGTGACAGTTCGGAATGGCGTGACCTATGCGTTTGCCAGCAAGGAGCACAAGGCCCAGTTCGACAGGAACCCTGAGGCGTACCTTCCCGCTTACGGCGGATATTGTGCCTACGGAGTGGCCGTAGCTAAGAAATTCGTAGCCGATCCCGAAGTGTGGAAGATCGTGGGAGGCAAGCTATACCTCAATCTGGATAAAGACATCCAGCAAAAGTGGGAAAAGGACATTCCAGGTTTCATCTCGAAGGCGGAGAAGAATTGGCCTGAAATCAAAGACAAGAATGCGGCGGATCTCTAAGACCGCAACAATCAACTCAGGGCGTTTGATGTGTTGACGAAGCGTTCATTTCACAAAGAAGACATCATGAAAACTGCCATCATTATCTTATCCGATCCAAAGGGTGGTTCCGAGGAAGCACTTGGGCGAGTCTTCAATGCCCTGGCGCTTGCATCTGAATGTAAGCAAAAAGGCGATGAAGTTGCCGTTGTCTTCAACGGAACTGGAACCCGCTGGCCGGCGGAACTCTCCAAGCTCTCGCATCCAGCCAATGGCCTTTACAATGCAGTGCGCGATGTCGTGCAAGGTGCCTCCTGTGGGTGCGCCGATGTCTTTGGAGCCAAAGAAAGCGTCGAATCGTGTGGAGTCCCCCTCAAGAAGGACCATACACTGACTGGAACATCGGGACTCTTGAGTTTGCGCCGGTATGTGAGTGAGGGTTGGAACACGGTGGTGTTCTGATACACGAGTGGAGGGGAGATCGGTCTGCAACAGGCAACCGGTGACGGGCCGATCCGACGGAGGACAAGCCGATGGCGATGAAATATCTCGAGACGATGATGACCGAATCCGTACGCCGCGCGCAGCAACAATATTACGGGCATGCCGCGAACATCATGGATGCTCCTGTGCGCGATCCTCTCAGCGAAGCGGAGGCAGAGTTTATTGCAGCCAGGGAGAGCTTCTACCTTGGAACCGTGAGCGAAACCGGCTGGCCCTATGTCCAGCATCGCGGAGGGCCTAAGGGATTTCTGCACTTACTCAATCCCACTACCTTGGTATTTGCCGACTACCAAGGGAACCGGCAACTCTTGAGCACGGGCAACCTGTCCGTGGACGATCGCGTGTCCCTTTTTCTGATGGACTACCCGAATCGGACCAGGCTGAAAATCCTCGGCCATGCCAGGGTTGAAGATGCTCGGTCGCATCCAGACCTTGCGGCACAGTTCTCGAATCCCGGCATGAAAGCACGAGTGGAACGCATCGTCTTCGTCGACGTGGTGTTGTTCGACTGGAACTGCCCGAAGTACATCACGCCACGATATTCAGTTGAAGAGGTCGAGGAACTGGTTGCCCCGTTGAAGGCAAGAATCGCTGAACTCGAGACCCGGCTGTCTACAGTGAAATCCTAATGGCTTCCGCCATGAGGCGGCTGTCCTCGTTAGCAGAGGAGCTCACATGATGAAGGTCGCACAAATATGGCGATATCCAGTTAAGTCGATGGCGGGCGAACAGCTGGCTAGCGCGCACCTCGGGCCGCTCGGCATCGAAGGGGATCGTGTCGTGCATGTGGAAAATGAGGATGGTCATGTCATCACGTCCAGAACGCACCATCGGCTGCTCGGTCACCATGCCACGCTCAACGAGTCCGGCGAACCTGTCGTCGATGGGCTGCTATGGAGCGATCCCAAGATCCGCACAGATGTTGAAGACATCGTTGGGCCTGGCGCCAAGCTGGCACGCGACGACTCCAGCGATCGCTTTGACGTGCTCCCGTTACTGGTAGCGACGGATGGAGCGATCACGGCATTCGGACGTGATGGCCGACGCCTTAGGCCTAATCTGGTCATCGGCGGGGTTGAAGGTCTGGCAGAGCGCTCATGGCCCGGACAGTGCCTACACATTGGAGACGTCATCATCGGAATACAGGATCTCCGTGGGCGCTGCATCATGACAACCTTTGACCCCGACAGTCTGAAACAAGACCGTCAGGTGCTGACTGACATTGTGCGGAAATTTGGCGGCACACTCGCCTTGAATTGTTTCGTGATTCGTGGCGGCGAGATTCGGGTCGGCGACCAGGTCGTCGTCGCTCGACACCGTGAATGCGAGACCGTTCCTGCATAGAGATACGAGCAGGATGTGTCACATGTATCACGGTTCATGACAGCAGAAGGATTCAGTATCAACATTCATTTAACGCGTACATCACAGAAGGAGGAATCATCATGAGCAAGCAGGTGAGCGAAACATTGCAAGAAATGTTGGGCATTTTGAAGCAGGGTCAAATGACCGAAGGTCAGAAAATCTACTTTGCGGATTCGGTCGTGACACAGGAAGGCAATCAGCCGCCCGTCATGGGCAAACAAGCCTCCATTGAGCGACTGGACAAATTCAGAGAAGCGATCGGAGTGGCAGCCTTTGTCAGCTATACGATCGGCGCTGTGGCTGTTGCGGGGAACACCAGCTTTTACGACTCGGTGCTGACCGTGAAATTGAAGAATGGGCAAACGATCAGCCTCGAACAGGTCGTCAAGACAGACTGGCAGGAGGGCAAGATCGTCAGAGAACGCTATTACCATAGCTGATCAAGCGTAACGGAGGTGGGAGCGGATGGCCAATGCCCTTCGCTCCCACATTGAATCTCAAATCTGCAGCAAGAATAATCGCTCATATGGAGTGGGGACTTTGATAATTCAAAAAGCCGAACTCGAAGGGGGCTACGCACTGTCAAAACCTAGGCATTTCTGCTATGAAGCGGAGGCGCTGTTCGGCTCCCCGCAGACGGACTAACCATGAGGAGGCCAAGATCATGAATGAAATATCACGACGGCGATTCTTGCAGTTGTCAGCACTGACCAGCGGAGCGTTGCTGGCCGGAGATGCCTTGAACCAGATCCTTGGCGTCGTGCCGACACCTCGTTCAGCCTACGCCGCAGCGGAACCGATCAAGATCGGGATTCTCGATCCTTTATCGAGTCCCTACAAAACCTCTTCGATTCACGATGTCCACGGCGCCAACGTGGCCGTCGATCTCTTCAATAAGAAGGGCGGTGTGCTGGGTCGGCCGGTCACGATCCTTGAAGCCGACGATGCGTCCAATCCTGACACCGCAGTGAAGGTCGCTACCAAATTCATCAAAGAAGATCGGGTCGACGTGCTCATGGGCACCTTTAACGCCGATTGTGCCTTGGCCGTGAGCGCGCTGGCGCAAAAGGAAAACAAGCTGTTCATGGTGACAGGCTCTCACTTGCCGGAATTGACCGGGGCGACCTGTAACTCGCACACCTTCGTTTTTATGCCAAACGCGCTGATGCTGGCGCAGGCCGTCGTGCCCCATGTGGTGAAGGCGTACGGTACCAAGTGGCACATGATCACGACGAGTACCTTGGATGGCAAAGCGATGGCGCAGGCCATGGCGACAGCCGGGCAAGTTCACAAGGTGGAATTCGTCGGGGAAACGCTCGTGCCCTTCGGCGCAACGGATTTCGTACCGGCTCTGACGGAGGCGAAAGGCAAGAACCCGACGGCGATTATCTTGAATTTGTACGGGTGGGATCTGGTAAATGCCTTGAAAGCCTACGGCAAGTTGGAATTGGCAAAGGACAAGGTCGGCATCGGTGGTATGGTCAGCGGTGAGCAGATCGGCCGTCCGCTTGGCTATGCCCAGAATGCCGGCATTTGGGGGCTGATCTGGGATCCCAAGATCAACACCGAGAGCTCCAAGCGGTTCATTCAAGGCGTGATCGACAAGTACAACCATACGCCGACGTCGCGCTGCTACTTAGGCTATGCGGCGATGACGCAAATCCTTGAAGCGATACAGCGTGCCGGCTCAACGGACACGGCGGCTCTGATCAAGGCGCTTGAAGGTCATGAGTTCGACGGGTTGAAAGAGGGGAAGTCCCTCTTCCGCGCGTCAGACCATCAGCATGTGCAGGACGTCCTGGTGGGCGAAGCGTTCGGAAAGGAGTTGGGACTGGGTCATTACAAGATCCTGGCGACCGTCTCCGGTGCTGCCAACGTCGGGGCCAAGGAACAGGGGCTCTGCAAACTCTAGATAGGGCAAGGCCCGGAGGGCTTCCTGAATCCGGAAGCCCTCCGACGACTAATTGGCTTGTTTCGGGAGGACCACAACTTCCACCCGCCGATTTTTCCGTCGACCCTCTTCGGTCATGTTGCTCGCCAAGGGCCTCGTTTCTCCATATCCTTCGACCGCCGCATGATCGGCTGCGACGCCGCCCTCTTCCAGCGCGGTTAACGCATTGACCGCTCTGGCTCTGGACAAGGCAGTGTTATTGGGAAATCGCTCTAAGAGCCGCCCGCCGATCGGGATATTGTCCGTGTGGCCTGTGATCTGAAGATGCCGGTCCGGGACCTCGTGTAAGACGGAGCCGACCTTCTTCAAGACCTCCGTGCCGGCCGGCTTCAGGCGGTCTTGTCCCGATTCGAAGAGGAGACGGTCGGCGAGTTGAATGGTGACTTGATCGCCCGACCGTTGTACCGCAATGTTGCCACGATCGATTTCCGGTTTGAGCAAGGTGAGCAGATCGTCATAGGTTTTGGTGAGTGGCGGTTGCGGCTCCGGTTTGGCCGCGAGCCGTCGCTTGAGGTCGGCAACTTGCTCGTTGAGGTCGACCAACGCGGCCTGCTGCCGTTGCCGCTCCTTCTCCAGCAAGGCGATCCGCTCGTCACGATCGTCGGCTTTGGCTTCAGCCACTGGCACGATGTTCCGATGGCGGTATTCGTAGCCTCCGTCGCAACAGATCGGGGCTCCCGAACAGCCCATCAAGGTGGCGACGGCGAGAGTCGCGAGGATGTAGGGCTGGTGTCTCATGGCTCCTCCTTCGGACCGGAGGCCGAGACTCGTGTCGGTGCAGGGACTCGGACGGTCCTGTAGTTGGGCGCCCGTGGGGCGGCAATTGGTGACGGCGAAGGCCGGCGGATGGTCCGCCGGCCTTCGGTCCTGCGTACTACTTCGTCACGCTGATTTCAACGCGGCGGTTTTTGGCCCGTCCCGCATCGGTTGTATTGGGTGCGACCGGCTTGGTGTCGGCTGCTCCCATGGCATGGGCGCCCGTGAGGCCGCCGTCGGCCAAGGCCCGGGCGGCATTCGCCGCGCGTGCTTCCGACAGTTCCTTGTTGCTCGGGAACTTCTTCTTCAACGCACCCTGGATCGGGCGGTTGTCGGTATGGCCTTCCACATGGACCTTGTATTCGGGGAAGTCCTTGAGGATCGCCCCGACCTGTTTGAGGGTGTCTGCACCAGCCGGCTTGAGCTGATCTTCACCGGATCCGAAGAGGTACCCTGAGGCGAGATTGATCAAGAGCCGCTCGTTGTTCAGATCGACAGCGATGTTCTTCTTGTCGATCTGCGGCTTGAGCGCTCGGATCAGTCCGCGCTGGGCCTCTTTCAGCTTGGCCATTTCAGCGGACAGGTCGCCGCGGAGCGCAGCCAGTTCCTTGTCCCTGTCGGCCAATTGCTTTTCGAGATCGGCCACCCGCTGTTTACAGGCCGCGAGGTCGGCGGCCAACTTCTCCTTGTCGCCTGCTGCGCTACCCATGGCGGCGAGTTGCGCTTCCAGATCAGCGATGCGCTTCTTGGCGGCTTCGAGCTCTGCCGCGAGTTTGTCCTTGTCGCCCGCACCGGCCTGGAGGCCGGCTGCTGTCGACTGGGCTGCCGCGAGCTGGCGCTCGAGATCCGCGGCCCGCGCTTTCGATTGATCCAATTCGCTTTGGGTGCTGGACAATTGGCCTTGCGCGGCCGACAACTGGCTGGCTAGCTTCGATGAATCACCGGCGCCAGATCGCAACGATGCGAGTTCGCGGTCGCGATCGGCCAATTGGCTCTCCAGCGATTTCACACGGTCGCTGAGCGCACCGTTTTCCTTGCGGGCCGCCGCCAGCTCGTCCGCCAGCCGCTGCCGTTCTTTTTCCAACGCCGCCAGACGGGCGGCCATATCCTTCGATGCCGCATCGGCATCCCATTGATTGCGATGACGATACTCATAGCCGCCGTCGCAACAGATCGCTGCCCAATCGACAGCTGCGGCATTGCCGACCACAGCCAACATACTGCACGCGAGTATCGACGTAGTGACACGTTTCATGATCGACTCCTTTTGGTTGACGGTTCCTGTCACCTGCCTGCGAATCGAGTGCCGTAAAAACGAACGCCCATCAATGACGCCCCCTGAGTGCGTCGCGAATCTCCATCAAGAGTTTCTCTTCGTTCGTCGGGCCCGGTGGTGGCGGCGGAGCCTCTTCCTTCTTGAACCGGTTCATTTGCTTCACCAACATGAAGATGACAAAAGCAATGATGAGAAAATCGAACACCGACTGCAGGAATACTCCATAGTTCAGCGTCGGTGCGCCAGCAGCTTTTGCGGCAGCCAGCGAGGGCTGCGGGGTGCCGGACAGATTGAGGAAGAGTCCGGTGAAGTCGACGCCACCCAACAGCTTGCCGAGCGGGGGCATCATCACGTCGCTGACGAGCGACGAGACAATCTTGCCGAATGCGCCACCGATGATGACGCCGATGGCCATGTCGACCACGTTGCCCTTCATCGCGAATTCTTTAAACTCTTTCAGCATAATTCCTCCTTTGGAGGATAAGGGTGAACTGCGCGTCTTGGACCAGGATCATCGTTTCCTGGTCGTGTCGAAGCTATAGCCGACAGTCATGAGGTACAGATTGTCCGTATCTCCCGTGCCCGCGACCGGCCGGCTGTTGTACCGCGTGGTCACTTGGAATCCGCTCACGAAACCTTCCCAGATTTTGAACCGCACGCCGTTGTCCATGGTCAGGTAGTAGACGGATGAATTCTCCAACGAAGGGAAGAACTCACTGAAATGGTACAAGGTGACGGCGTCGTTGAGGAACGGCCAATTGAACTTCAAGGAGACACGGGCGCGGATGCTGGATTGATCCACCCCGACGTTGTAGTCTTCGTTGAAATAGGCGATGCCGGCTTCGGTGTAGAACGTCATGTCTTTGAAGATCCCTGAAAAGTCTCCCCGATCGATCCATTGATAGCCGGGGCCGCTCGCAAGCGACGTTCTGAGTTTCAGATCTTGGAAGCGGTCGTTTTCGAAGTATGCGGATGCGAACCAGAAAAACCGTTTGGTGATGAAGAAGTCCAACTTGATTGTCCCGCGGGCGTTGCGGGCGATGAGCGTATTCGCATTGTCTCCGTAGACGTACCGGGCGTTGATGGTGAGTCGCAGTTGCTCGCTCCGCGCCACGAAATCGCCTAAGAGGCTGGCGTTGCGCAGGTGGCTGTTGCCGGTTGTTTGAGAATATCCGCCGGTGAGACTCCCGACGTAGATGACCGGCGGCTGAATCAACGGATTGACCGAAGCCACGGAACTCAGCGGCACAGCCATCGTGCCTTTGAGCGGCTCCGCCTGGATGCTCAAGGTCCCGTCGGGCCCTGCGGTGGCGGTGCCGTTGAGGATGGTGCCTTCTTTCAGATGGAACGGAATCGGATGGTTGACCGAGAGCTTCGTGACGTCATCCCATTTCACTCTAATAGTGTTGTCGGGGCTGGCGGCCGATTTCATGATCAGGATACCGCCGCTCATCTCGATGATTTCGCCATAGATGGTACTGCCGTCTTTCAAGCTCACCACGTCCAGCGGAGCGGGAGCTGATACCGCAGAAGTGGCTACGCCTTGCGCATGCGCTGTCTGAAAGGAACCGAGAGCTGCCGAACAGAGAGCACCGATTGCCAACGCATAAAACGCCCGATTCATTCACGCCTCCTTCATCAATCAAGACCTTGGAGCATTGTCACCACGCGCGAGTAAGCCACAACTCGATATCAGTAGTACCACTAGGGCCGTTCAACCCCATGTACGGCCCATTGGTATAACGCAGATACCCGGTTGCCGCAAGCGGGAAATGCCGGTGATAGTACAACCGCTCGCGGTTCACAAGGAGAACATGCGCGGCGCATTGTCAGCAAGGTTGGTGCCGCTGGAACAAGGAGGAGCATTCGCCCGAAAATCATTGAATTCGTATGGAATCGTCTACAAGGCACGAAGGAAAATTCAGATACCGATGTGGCCGATTGGCGATGAGATGACCATCTTGCCTCAGAATAAGGAGAGGACGAACCTCCTTCCAACTATTCGGAATCGATACGTGCGATCGCTGATGGCACGACGGGATCAGCGGCTGAATAACCCCTTGAGCAAGTCTTGCCCTTGTTGTTTGAGGTCTTGAGGTTTCGTTGTGCCCTCCAGCAATCCTTTCACCGCTTCTTTGGCTTTCTCTTGTACCTGCTCCTGAAGTTTTCCGCCAAGGCCTCTGGTATCCAACCCATAGGAAGGATTCTGCACTGTCCCAGTGATGAGAAGCGGGAGTTTCAGTCGGCCATCTTTCAACGCCAACTTCGCCACGGGCGACGCGCCCGCAATCTTCTGGCTCAATCCCTGGGAGAGATTCAGATTGACGGTGAGATCCAGCGCTTGATCGAATCCAACCGTTCCGTTTCCTGTCGCTTGAAAGTCGTGGCTGTCCATGAGGAGTTTCTGGACGTTGACGATACCCTGCCTGATCAGGACATCGGATTCTATGGCGCTGAAGGCAGTGGCCTTTGTCTGATCGATCGAAATCCCGGCGACTTTGAGCAGGGCGAGGGCCTCCCCCATGAGGTTGGCCCCGTCGATCTTTCCATCTTTGATTTCCAGGTGTCCTGGCCCGTCAAGTGCCTTCGTCAGATCCGGCATGGAAAAGCCGCGGCCGGATACCGCAAGGGCTGCAGCTGCCGTTCCGCTCATCGACACCTTGCTGTCCGGGCTAACCGCCTCCAGCGCAGGACCGAGCTGGAGTCCTTGAATCGTGACTTTCCCATTGAAAGGAGGCGCCACCGATCCCATGGTAAGCCCGCCCTGCCCCTTCATCTGTCCACCAAACAGTCCGACAGAGAGCTGGGAAAGCCTGGCCTCCTGTCCCTTGAGATCCGCATTCACTTCCAGTTGCGTCAGCTCGACGGGCTTCTTTAACCCGGTCTCCACGGGGAGATCCGCCGTGTTCACCGAAGGCGAGGTCGCCGTCACTTTCGCGTGGCCTCCCGACACGGTGCCTTTCACATTGAGCACACTGTGGCCCATGACGACGGCTAGGCTGAGGTCGGTTACATCGGCCATCTCCATCGCCGTGACGCCTGGCTTGATCGGGTAGGGAGCCTTGGCGACCAGGCGGAGATCCTTGATCTCTACCGGTTTCGTCAACGGTAACGTGACGGGCAGATCTGCCGTGTTGATGGAAGGAGCCGTCAGCGTCGTCCCCAGCATGCCGTTGACGAGGCTTCCCTTCAGGGCGAGCGCAACTTTCCCGATGTCGAGCGCAAACTCGAATTGTTTGACTTCCAGCGTGGGCATCAGCGGCCCGAACGAGCCGTCGAGCGTCACGGGGAGACGGTGTGGTTGAACGGTCGCGTCTACATGCAGCGTGGGCGTTTCACCCAGGTGCACCGCCTTCAACAACAAGTTGAGCTGCTGAACTTGAAATTCGGAGGCCGGAGTAGTCGAGAGGTCGCGATAGGTCAACGTGCCGCCCTCGATGGACACGCGATCCACGGCGAGCAACGCAAGGGCTTGCAGCGGATCGCCCTGTTGTTGCGGCGGTGTTTCCGGTTGCGGCGTAGCTGGCTTGACGGCGGTCTTGGGCCCAATCGTAGAGACGTTTGTGATGCCGGCCTTGTTCTTGATTACCGTGATCAAGGGATCGCGCAAGGTGATCTCCTCGACTTCGATTTTGCCCCCGAGCAGGGGCATCAACTTCACGCCCACATCGAGCGAACTCAGCGCCGCGAAGGGTCCCGTGCTGAAGGTTGGATCATCGAGGACAGTGAATCCTGCGATGCGGGCGCCGATGCGAGGCCAGATGGTTAATCTGATGCCCTGCACCTGAATCTTGCGGTTCAACGCCTCTTCGATCAGCGGCTTGTACTGGTCCTGGTAGGCGGCAAGGTCGATGAGAAACGGAAGGGACAGGAGGCCGCCGATGACGAGCGCAAGGACGACGATCAGCCCGATGACGATCTTCATGGCGGCACCTCCCTACTCTCTCGGCAGTATAAGAAAGCCGGGCGGACCGGTCAAACCGCCGCCTTGCCGCTCCCCATGGTGCATGTTAAGATGCCGCTTCGCAAAAATCGTCGCGGAGAGGTGCGAGAGTGGACGAATCGACATGCTTGGAAAGCATGCGTCCCGGCAACGGGACCGTGGGTTCGAATCCCACCCTCTCCGCCATTGTGAATGGCGGATCCGCCATACCGAACTAGCTCGACCCGGAGCCTTACCAAACTTAAGGCGACGGGATATACACCTTGAATGTTACTTAGGGGCTGGGCCCTGTGCGACAGAACCCTGTGAACCCCGCCAGGTCCGGAAGGAAGCAACGGTAAGCAATCAGTTCTGGGTGCCGCAGGATCACCTAGCCCCGCTAATTCCGTTTGTGAGGCGTGCAACGTGAGGCGTAAGGCGACAGCATGTCCAACTCCCTGCCGGGTTGCGGTACACCCCGTACCCCTCACCCCTAACGGTTGATATGGATTACCAAGTCTCTGCGCGCAAATATCGGCCCGGGACGTTCGACGACGTGATCGGGCAACCCCACGTCGTGCAAACGCTGGTCAATTCCATCACGACGAAGCGTATCGCGCAGGCCTATCTGTTTTCCGGTACACGTGGCGTCGGGAAGACCACGGTCGCCCGGATTCTGGCGAAGGCGTTGAATTGCGAACAGGGACCGACCGGTACGCCGTGCGGGACTTGTGCGAACTGTCTGGAAATCGCCCAAGGCACGTCGGTCGACGTGATCGAAATCGACGGCGCCTCCAACACCAGCGTCGACGACGTCCGAGAAATCCGGGAGAACGTCAAATTCACTCCCTTCCGTGGACAGTATCGCGTCTACATCATCGACGAAGTGCACATGTTGTCGAATTCGGCCTTCAACGCGTTGCTCAAGACGTTGGAGGAGCCGCCTCCCCATGTGGTCTTTATCTTTGCCACGACGGAGATTCACAAGATTCCGGCGACGATTTTGTCGCGGTGCCAACATTACAATTTCCGCCGTATTGCCCGGACCGAGATCGTCGAGCGGCTGCGCCACGTGGCGTCGCAAGACGGCATTGCGCTGGAAGATCGAAGCTTGATGGCCCTGGCGCGGGCCAGCGAAGGGAGCATGCGCGACGGGTTGAGCTTGCTCGATCAGGCCGTGGCCTTCGGCGGGAAAACGATCGCGCATGCCGACCTTGAAGCCTTGTTGGGTGCCGTGCCGCAAGCGCTCTTGCAGGCCATGGTGCAGGCGGTGACGGAGCAAGACAGTGCGGCGGCCCTGCGGGCCGTGGCGCAACTGATGGATCAAGGACATGATTTGCGCGCCTTCTGCGCCGAACTCGTGGAATATCTTCGCAACATGCTGGTGGTCTCGGTGACGGCAGAAGCGGATTGGCCCAAATTGATCGAGGCATCGTCCGACGACCTGACGCATATGGCGGCTCAGGGTCGTCGACTGACGCCCGAACAGTTGCAACAGGTGTTCGCACTGTTTACGCAGGCCGAGGACGGACTGCGGTTGAGCGCCCATCCCCGATTCGTCCTGGAAACGGCGGCGGTGAAGGCGACGAGGCTGCTGCGAGTTGAGCGGGAGAAGGCGACGCCCTCGGCGCAGCTGCCGTCCTCAGAGCGACCTCCGTCTCCGGCCGCTCCCCGCGTCGAGAAATCTCAGACGTCCGAGCGTACGACGACGGCCCCTGTCGCGCCGTCCGCCGCGCGCACCGTGCCGACGAGTTCGAAGCCCGCTCCGCCGACTACGCCGCCTCCGAGGGCGAGCAGTAGCGTGGCGTCGCCATCCGTCCCACGTCCGGCGGCCGCTGCGCCGCCTCCGGGTCCCCGGACCTCCGTGCCATCGGCTCCGGCCCGGCCAGTTGTACTCGACTGGGAGCGTTTTCAAGAAGAAGTGGCTCAGGCCTATCCCAACGTCGCGCCATTTTTGGAAATGGGGCGACTCATGGGAATCGAGGGGCAAGTGGTCACGCTGGGGTTTGCCAAACAAGCGACCGTCGCGCGCGGCATGTTGGAGAAGCCCGATAACGTTCAGGCCCTAGCCTCGCTCTGCGAGCGGATGAGCGGACAGCCGGTTCGGCTCCGCGTCGTCGAACTCGCGGAGGCCGACCCGCCGGGACCGACGATGGCGCAGCTGCGGGCGGCGAAAGAGCGCGACCAGAAATTGGTGCTGTTCGAACGGGCCAAGGCCCATCCCGTCGTGAAACAGGCGCTGGAGATCTTCGGGGCCGAGCTGGCCGATGTGAGGCCGACGGCGAATCTCAACGAGGTGCAAGAATGAAGAATCCTTTCGGCAATATGGCCGGCATCGTGAAACAGGCTCAGGCCATGCAGGCGCAAATGGCCAAAATCCAGGAGCAGGCCGCCACTCAGACGGCAGTGGGTACGGCCGGCGGAGGGATGGTGACGGTGACGGCCACCGGCGCGATGGAGATCGTCAAGGTCGTCATCGATCCCGAAGCGGTAAAGAGCGGCGATGCGGAGATGCTTCAAGACGTCGTTATGGCGGCGACGAACGACGCGCTGAAGAAGGCCCGTGACATGATGGCCGCCCAGATGAAGGCCGTGACCGGCGGGATGAACATCCCGGGGCTGATGTAGCGCATGGCTGTTGATCAACAGGGATTGCTCGCCCGGCTGGTCCGCGAGCTGGTCCGGCTTCCCGGTATCGGACAAAAGACGGCGCAGCGGTTAGCGTTTCACGTTCTGAAAGCCGAGCGCGAAGACGCTCTGCGATTAGCCGACGCAATCCGCGCCGTAAAGGACGGACTGTCTTTCTGCCAGCAATGCCGCAATATCGCCGAAGGCGACCTCTGTGAGTTCTGCCTCGATCCGAAACGCGATCGGACGAGGATACTGGTGGTAGAAGAGCCGAGCACGCTCTACGCGATCGAACGGGCTGGGGCTTACCGGGGCCTGTACCATGTGTTACTCGGGGCCCTTTCGCCCCTTGATGGAGTTGGACCAGCCGACATCCGGGCAGATGAATTGATCGACCGGGTAAAGCTGGGAGGGATCACCGAAGTCATCTTGGCCACCAATCCGACGATTGAAGGCGAAGCGACGGCGATCTACTTGACGAATCAACTCAAGCCGTTGGGCGTTCGCGCTTCGCGCATTGCTTATGGCATTCCGGTCGGCATGGACATCGAATATGCGGACGAAGTGACCCTTCTGAAATCCATCGAAGGCCGGCGAGATCTGTAGGTTCCTCGGCTCAGGATAAATCCCCGATTGACCCCCTTTCGAACCCCCTGTTATAGTCCTCCCCTCATTCGCTCATGGGGGTTGATCGGTTGGTGCGGAGATGAGCCCACGGTCGTCCACGAAACGCGCGGTACAACCCACCGTCCCGTCCGTTACGCGCAAGCGCAGCGGTGCGTCGGGAACCGGCCGCGACAAGTATGCCGCGATCAAGCGGGACCTCCAGAAACAACGCACCACCATCTTGGAAGAGGCGAGTGGAGGGCTGACGAATCGGGCTGGTCAGGAGGCCTTTCCCGATGTCAGCGATCAAGCCTCTGCCGAGGTCGACCAGCACTTCACGATGCGCATCAAGGAGCGCGAGCAGAAACTGCTCAAGAAGATCGATGAAGCCCTGGACCGCATGAAAAAGAAGACGTACGGGATTTGCGAGGGGTGCGAAGAAGAAATTCCCTACCAGCGCTTGAAAGCCCGCCCGGTCACCACCCTCTGCATCGCATGTAAGACGCTTCAGGAACAGGAAGAGAAATTCCGCGGCTGATTCTGCAGGACGCGCGGCTACTGTTTCGGCTTCAATTTTTTCAGCCGCTGCATGACCAGCGCGATGCGATCCGTCTCTTCCGGATTGCCTTCAACCAGCACCAGGTAGGTTTCGTACTCCGTAATGGCCCGTTTCGGGTTGCTCGCCTCAATCGCCTCCGCCAGATTGAACCGAGCGATCGCGTAATTCGGACGGAGGATAATCGCCTTTTCAAACGAGGCCATGGCGGCGGCCTTGTCCCCCAGTTTTTGCTGCACGCTGCCCAGGTTGTTGAGAATCTCCGGTGTGTTGGGACGAATCGACAGCGATTGAAGGATTTCCGCCTTCGCTTTTTCGTACTCGCCCAGACCGATCAGGGATTGTCCTAGCTTATGGTGGGCCTCCGCCTGCCAGACCTTGTTCGTAAATCCACTGGCGATAGCTTTCTGATAGGCGTCGGCGGACACCGCGTAGTCCTGCGTCCCGCAGTATGCAAGCTGCGCGGTTTGCCCCCGGGCAAATTGCTGGAGCGAGGCGAACGGTTCCTTGTCCTCGGCGCCTTGACTGTCGATCTGTTGCCCCGATTGCTGCCGGGTTGAATGTTTCAGCCGCGCAAGGAACTCTCGGCGGTACGGAGAAAATAGCCGAACGTAGGGATCGATGGTCATCGAAGCCTGGAGTAGGATCGGACGTTCTCTCCCCCCCATGACGAGGTACTGCGTCGTCGTTTTCTCGTCGCCGGTTTCATAGAGGGCGCTACTGTCCATGCTAGTCTTGTCCCCTAGCTCTGCCACGTGCAGATAAAACTCGAGCCCCGGTTTGAGGAGCGTCAACGTATGGCGCAGAACGGAATAGGGAGCCAGGTCCAGGCCGGAGGGGAAGGTGAACAGGGCGCCGACCAGCAAGCCGTCCTCGGTGAAAAAATAGGATTCTTCCCCACGGAGCGGACTCTTGTCCGCCGGCAAGACCAGTTCCAGCCCAGAGCCCCAACGTTTTCCTTGGAGAGAGGACAATGGGTGGTGCTGGAAGAAGTCGCTCTTGCGCTCACAGAGCTTGGCCTCCTTCATGAGAACCAAGTCGGTCTCCGAGGGCGGAAGATTCGATTGGCGCGGATTAGGGGTCTCGCAGGCGACGAGGAGCACGAGCAGTCCTGCCCCCAAGAACAGGATCCATCGCGTTTCCGTGTTCGGCAGCGTTATCCGATCGGAGTCGTGCATGACTGCCGGTGAGAATACAGAAGTCGACGAGGGTTTGTCAGTAGCGGAAACGACACCGCCCGCTCTCCAGAAGAGAGCGGGCGGGCTGTCATGAGGCGGCGTGAACGAACCGACTAGCGACGCTGACTGTGGAGCATCGAGTCTTCGCTGGTGAAGCCGAACAGATAGGGCATATGGCTACCGAGCGAGTAGAGAGGACGGTTGACGCCATAGTCCAAGCCATGGCCGACCGGATGCAGCAGGAACCCGGCCCAGCGCCAGGGGTTGTCATGAGCGGCCGCGCCGGCCGCGACATCGGTATAGACCAGAGACGTGCTGTCCATGACGCTGTAGATGCTGGCAGGCGCCACGTAATCCCCATCCGCATCGACGGTTTGCTGACGAGGTCCTGCGCATCCGATCATGCCGGCGAGGACGAGCATTCCGAGGGCCATCACTGTCGTTTTCATGGTCCAACCTCTCTTAGGCCTAAATGGAATTCGCACGGTTGTGTCTGTAGACAAAGGAAGTGTAGCCGAGGTCCTGGATTCTGTCCAGAAATCGGCAATTTTTCGCGGGGGCATGAATGTGATGAAATTCCGAGACGTTACGATCCGAGGTGGTGGGCGATACAGGTATCGAACCTGTGGCCCCTTCCGTGTGAAGGAAGTGCTCTACCACTGAGCTAATCGCCCACGCCCGCGAGTCTAGCACGGCATTCTGAAGCAGATCAATCGAGCCTCCAGGACTGCGCTCGAACGGCTGGGACCTTGCACGTCGACCCACAAGGCTTCTTAGAGGAACGCTGCTCGCTCAGCCGCCTGCGCTTGCCTTGACATCCCGGAAAGCCCGTTCCTACAATGCCGCTCCGCCCGCGTGATCCTCGTGGAGTTCCTCGCAGATGCGTGAAGATGTCGTCATTGTCGGGGGTGGTTTGGCCGGGTCCGAGGCAGCCTGGCAAGCCGCCAACCGTGGAGTTCGGGTGACGCTATACGAAATGCGTCCCAAAGAGATGACCCCCGCCCACAAGACGAACGGTCTGGCCGAATTGGTGTGCTCGAACTCGCTCGGCTCGGTTGATCCGCTGAGTGCCCCCGGTATTTTGAAAGAAGAGATGCGGCGGTTGAATTCGCTGGTGATCCGGGCTGCTGAGGCGGCTCGCGTTCCCGCCGGCTCGGCACTCGCTGTGGATCGAGACCGATTTTCGTTGGAGATCACTCAAGCGCTCGAGGGCCATCCGAACATCCGCATCCTTCGCGAAGAGATCACCGATATTCCGACCGACTGTGTCTGTATCGTGGCGACCGGACCCTTGACCTCGGACAAACTCTCGCAGGCCATCGCCAGAATCACCAAATCGAACCACCTGTATTTTTACGATGCCATCTCACCGATTATCGATGCCGATTCCATCGACATGAACGTCGCCTTCCGTGCGTCGCGCTACGACAAGGGAGGAGACGATTATGTGAATTGTCCGATGGATGAAGCCACGTACAACCGATTTTATGAGGCACTGCTCGCCGCCGAGAAGGTGCAACCGAAAGACTTCGAGAAGATCCCCTATTTCGAAGCCTGCTTGCCGATCGAAGTACTGGCTGAGCGAGGCCGGCAGACCATGCAGTTCGGACCGATGAAGCCGGTGGGGTTGGTGCATCCCGTGACGGGTATCCGGCCCCATGCCGTCGTGCAATTACGGGCGGAGAACGTACATCGCTCCTGTTACAACATCGTCGGTTTTCAGACCAAACTAACCTATGGAGAACAAAAGCGCGTGTTCCGGATGATTCCCGGTCTTGAGCAGGCGGAGTTTTTGCGGTACGGCAGCCTGCACCGCAACACGTTCATCAATTCACCGCAGCTGCTCCAGAGCACCCTGCAGTTCAAGGCTCGGGGTACGCTGTTTTTCGCCGGACAATTGGTGGGAGTCGAAGGGTATACGGACTCGGCGGCCATGGGCGGTTTGGCCGGAATCAACGCGGCCCGGGGGCTGCAAGGCGCACCGTTGGTGATGCCGCCGCCGACGACGGCACACGGCTGTCTGGCCTCATACATTACGACGGCGGATGGGACGCGCTTTCAGCCGATGAACTCGAATTTCGGCCTATTCCCCCCGCTTCCCTCCCCTCCGCGGGATAAGGAGCAAAAGCGCCGACTGATCAGTCAGCGGGCGCTCGAGGATTTTGCCGGATGGATGACGCGATCCGGACTTTCATGACGTTTCTCCGCGTGGAGCGCGGAGCCTCGCCGGCGACGTTGCGTAGCTACGCGTCGGATCTTCGACAGTTTTGCTCGTTCGTGCGATCCCATCGTCTGGTCCCGGAGCCGGTTCGGCCGACCCACATCTCCAACGACATCGTGCGCGCCTACCTGCAATGGATTGATCGGCAGGGCGGGCGGCGGACATCGTTGGCAAGGAAGCTGGCCTGCCTCCGCAGCTTTTTCCGGCATCTCAAGCAGGCGGGCAGGCTCAACCACAGTCCTGCCGAAGACATTCGGACTCCCAAACAGCCGAAGCATCTGCCGAAAGTCCTTACGAAGGAAGATGCCGGGCTCCTGATGGCCTCGCCGCAGGGCCGTAGGTCGACCTCCCTGCGCGATCGCGCGCTGCTCGAAACGCTCTATTCAACGGGCGCACGCGTCAGCGAATTGGTCGCCCTGAACCGGCAGGACGTCCAGCCCCGGGACGGCGTTGTTCGGCTCCGTGGAAAGGGGAACAAAGAACGAATTGTGCCCATCGGTGAGCTCGCGCTGCAGGCGGTTCGAGACTACCTGTCCACGGATCCGCAGAAGGCTGTCGAGGCCGAGCCGTCTCGAAGCCACAGCCTTCCGTTGTTTCGCAATGGCCGGGGAGGTAGGCTCACGGCGAGGAGCGTCAGACGGATCGTCAGTCGCTATTCTCGGCACCTTACGGGAGGACCGGTCGGCCCCCACACGTTGCGCCATTCGTTCGCCACCCATTTGCTCGACGAGGGAGCGGATTTGCGCGCTATTCAAGAAATGTTGGGGCATGCCAGCCTGAGTACCACGCAGAAGTACACCCACGTCGCGACCGACCAGCTGATGGCGGTGTACGACCGGGCCCACCCCCGGGCCGGCCGATTGACCGGAATCCGAGGGGAGCAGCCGCGGAAACGAGAAAAATCCACTGCCAAAGGCTAGGTCTGCGCTGGGCTCCGTGTTATGGTAGGGCCCGCTGTGCGCACCGATCGACGGGAATGAGGGATTGACATGAACAGACTCATCAAGAAAGCCAACGTGCTGATCGAAGCCTTGCCCTATATCAGGACGTTCCGGGGCAAGACGATCGTGATCAAGTACGGCGGTCACGCGATGACCGAGTCCGCGCTGAAAGAACGATTTGCTCAGGATATCGTGTTGTTGAAGTATGTCGGCATCAACCCGGTCATCATCCACGGCGGGGGGCCTCAGATCGACAAGATGCTGGATCGCCTGGGCATCGAGGCGAAGTTCCGGCACGGCGTCCGTGTCACCGACGAGGCGACGATGGAGATCGTGGAAATGGTGCTCGCCGGAAAAATCAACATGGAGATCACCGATCTGATCAACCGGCACGGAGGCAGCGCCGTGGGCCTCAGCGGAAAAGACGGCGGCCTAATTCTCAGCAAGCCGTTGACCGCGAAAGCGTGGGCCGAAAGTCTGGAGCGCGATATTGACGGCGAGGATGCGGAGGGCGATTTCGGTCTGGTCGGCGATATCGAAAAAGTGGATGTGAGCCTGCTCCACAAATTGCATGGAGATCATTACATTCCCGTCATCGCGCCGATCGGAACAGATCGGGAAGGGAATACGCACAACATCAACGCGGACCTTGTGGCCGGCGCGATCGCCGGTTCCCTGCGGGCGGAAAAATTGGTCATGATGACCGACATCAAAGGGATTCGTGACGCCAAAGGACGCCATCTCTCCACGGTGTCCCGCAAAGATGTGCAGCGCATGGTCAAGAAAGGCACGATCACCGAAGGCATGCTGCCCAAGGTCCATGCCTGTCTGGATGCGCTTGAGCAAGGGGTCGGCAAGGCCCATATCATCGATGGTCGGACGCCGCACGCCATCCTCTTGGAAGTCTTCACGCACAAGGGTATCGGCACCGAGATCACGTCGTAGTCCCGTCCTGTGTCAGATCATCGACCGCGCATTGCCCAGCACCTTCACGCGCTCGTTGGCGAGCGCCATCCAAGCCGTTCGCCGAAGGCCCTGGCCCGCGCCGCCCGATATCTGGCGGCGGAATTCGAGACGTCCGGTTGGAGCGTCACGCGACAGCCGTTTCAAGCATTAGGAAAAACCTACCGGAACATCCTGGCTGTGAAACAGCCGCCGGGCCGCAAATCCCCCCGGTCGACGGCTCCCCTCCTGATCGGTGCCCACTACGATACGGTAGCCCGTTCCCCCGGCGCCGACGACAACGCCAGCGCGTTGGTCGTCCTGCTCGAAGTCGCCCGTCGCCTCGACGGCGGACGACTGACGAGACCGGTGTGGCTCGTCGCGTTTTCGCTCGAAGAAGCTGGATGTCTGGGGAGTGCGGCCTTCGCCGAGCGGGTGATGCAACGAAAGCAGCCGTTGACGGGGGCCCTCATCCTGGAATGTGTCGGGTACGCCCGGTCCGAGGAGGCTACGCAGCAGTCGCCTCCCGGTGTGCCGATTTCCGTGCCGACGCGCGGAGATTTCCTGGCGATCGTGGGGAACGAAGCCTCGCGGCTGTTGGTCGAGGCGGTTTCACAAGCCGCGGCACGCGCGGCGCCGGCCTTGCCGACGGTTCCCTTGGCCGTGCCCGGCGACGGGACTGTCTTACCGGACGTGAGGCGGAGCGACCATGCGCCCTTCTGGGATCGCGGCTATCCGGCCGTGATGTTGACCGATACGGCGAACTTCAGAAATCCGCATTACCATCGACCGACCGACATGATCGACACGTTGAACCTCGACTTTCTCGAGGCGGTGATTGAGACCGTGATCGCCTCCGTCGAGGATTTGGCCGGAGGAGCGAGAGCATGAGTCGAGCAACTGGAATCAGTTCGACGACGCGAAAGATCATCGCCAGGATATTTCAAAGCCTGGAGTATGGGCGATTGGGGTCGGTGTACTGTTACGAGGGCGGCGACGCCTTCTGGCGGGCAAAGAAAGGCCCTTGTCAACGAAAAGGCCTGCTGGTCGCGGTCTCCCTCCTTCGGCGATTACCTCCAGGAGGCCGGAGTCTGTATGTTGGGGCCGGGGTGGCAGAGCTGCCTTCGCTGCTCGTGGAAACGGCGGAGTTGGGCCGCAAGGTGGAACCCTACAACCTCCGCCGGATCGAAGTGGCCTCCCTCAATCGGACTTGCCGGTCGACGTCGGTACGATTTCGCGCCCGCGATGCGTCCTCGGCGGCCGGATCGTTCGATCACCTCTGGTTGGTCAGCGTACTCAACGACCCCGAGCGCTTCCCCAACCTGTCGCCGCTCTCCTACGGCGTGGCGGATCCCGTGAGCTTCGACCCGGTTCGGTTTCAACGTGAACGACGCCTTGTCCGATCGATGGTGAACCGTTGTCTGCCGAGGCTCTCGCTGCCGGGGCTCGTCACGACGTCGGTTGAGGAAGTGCGATGGATTGCAGACTGGTGTCATCGGCAGCGTATCCCCTATCGAGTGGAACGACGCCAGTACCCGACGGCTCTGGTCGGTGATCCGATCTGCTTTGTTCGAGTCGGAAGCCCGAAGGCTTGAGGCGGGATGGCATGATCGTCGAGACGAGAATCGGACCTTCAGGCTCTGTGTTTAGAAACGGTCAGACGCGGAAGCCGGCGTTCTTCCCCGTATCGTTCATATACTGCTTGGCGTACTTCACGTAGTTCTGAGACGATTCTTTGATCCAGGCCAATTCCTCGTCCGTCACGGGCCGCTTCACCTTCGCCGGTGAGCCGAGAATCACGCTCCGTGGCGGAACGATGGTGTCTTCGGTGACGAGGGTGCCGGCTCCGACCACGGAATCCTCTCCTATCACCGCCCCGTCCATGATGATCGCGCCCATGCCGACGAGCACCCGGTCTTTGATTGTACAGCCGTGCAACACCACATGATGTCCGATCGTGACATCGTTGCCGATGACGAGGGGGTGGGTGTCATGCGTGACGTGCAACATGCAGAGGTCTTGGACATTCGTCCGATCACCGATTCGGACATAGTTCACATCCCCGCGAACAACCGCATGAAACCACACACTGCACTCTTCGCCCATCACCACATCCCCGATCACAACGCCGGTGTCTTCGATGAAACAGGAACTGGGAACGGTTGGTTTGATGCCTTGAAAGGTGCGGATCATGCGCCGCATGCTAGGGGAATTCCTCCCGTTCACGCAAGGGCCCTTGTAGGCCCTTGATTGACAGGCTTTTCTACCCTCCCGTAGGATGCCCGACATGGCTTCACCATTGATTCAGCTGGATCGAAAAAATCAGGACGAGAAGTCGGAAGCAGCCGCGGCGGTCGGTCATAAGACGATGATCGGGTTCGTCAACCTCGGCTGTTCCAAGAACCAGGTGGACTCCGAAATCATGCTGGGGACGCTAGTGGCGGATGGCTTCGAATTGACCGGCCAGGCCGAGCGCGCCGAAGTGGTCATCATCAACACCTGCGGCTTTATCGAAGAAGCCAAGCAAGAATCGATCAACACCATCATCGAGCATGGGAAGCTCAAGAAGCAGGGTGCCTGCCGCGTCCTCATTGCCGCGGGCTGCCTGGCGCAGCGGTATCAAGGCGACCTGCTGAAAGAGCTCCCGGAACTCGACGGGGTGGTTGGGACGGGTGAGTTCGGCAAGATCGCGAGCATTTGCCGCGACTTATTGGCGCCGAAAAAACGGCATCAGCGGCTTTGGATCAGCAAGCCGCCGTATCTCTATGACGAGATGGTTCCCCGCCTTCGGCTCGGTGCCCCGCACAGCGCCTACGTGAAGATCGCCGAAGGATGCAACCGCAACTGCGCGTTCTGCGCGATCCCCCTCATGCGTGGCAAACAACGCAGCCGGCCAATCGAATCCATTGTAGCCGAAGCGAGGCAGTTGGCCGCCGAGGGCGTGAAGGAAATCAATCTGATTTCGCAGGACACGGTCAACTACGGCGTCGATCTCGGGCTACGAAACGGGCTGGCGGCGTTGCTGCGCGCGCTCGTGACGGTCAAGGACCTGCGGTGGATCCGACCGTTTTATCTGTACCCGCAACAGGTCACGGATGAATTGCTCGACCTGTATGCCGGCGAAGAGCGGATCACCAAGTATATCGACATGCCCTTGCAGCACATCAACGACCGGATGCTCAAGCGGATGCACCGGCTCGGCGATCGGGGAACGATCGAAAAGCTGGTCGATCGGATCAGAACCCGCATTCCCGGCGTCACATTTCGAACGGCCTTTATCGTCGGGTTTCCTGGCGAGACGGATGCGGCCTTCCAAGAGTTGAAACGCTACGTCGAAGAGGCCGAATTCGACCGAGTCGCAACCTTTCTCTATTCGGATGAAGAACAGACCCCGGCGGTCGAGTTCGACGGAAAGGTCGAGTGGTCCCTCATGGACGAACGGCGAAATGAACTGCTGGCCGTGCAGGAATCCATTGCCGCCGCCAAAGGGCGTGCAAAAATCGGGTCGGTTCTTGATGTGCTCGTCGATGGTCGGTCAGAGGAGACGGACCTCCTCTTCGAGGGCCGGCATGAAGGTCTCGCGCCGGAAATCGACGGCGTTGTGTACATCAACGACGGGACGGTTCGTTTCGGTGAAATGGTAAAGGTGGAAATTACAGATGCCGCGGCCTATGACTTAGTGGGGCATGTAGTGGGGCAGGTTTCCTCCTCGACGTCCGTCGCGATTCCGGATGTGAAAACGGAACGGGAACGGAGCTACCGTTAAAATGAGGCTCCGTTCCCATACCTCCAGCTCTTAGACCTTCGCGCTGAGGAAAAGCGCACTGCCCCGCCGATTGATCAAAATCAGCACGTTCTCGCCCTTCTTCACTCCCGACGAAACCTTTTCGAAATCCCTCACGGATTTCACCGGTTGCCGGTTGATTTCGCGGATCACGTCGCCTGGCATGAGGCCGGCCTTGTCCGCTCCGCTGTCCGGTTCGACCTTTGTCACGACCACACCCTGCGCCTTACCTTTGATGCCGAACTCCCTCGCCGTCTCTTTGTCGAGGTCCTGCACGGCCACCCCGGCGAATGCATAGCCCTTCTCACCGCTGGGAGCCTCTGCCACTTTGGCTTGGTCGGGCTGTTCGCCAATCGTTACGGCCAACTCCTTTTCATGACCGTCGCGCATGATCATTATCGGCACCTTGGTCCCCACCGCGGATTTGGTGACGAGGCGCTGGAGTGCCACGGCATCGTCGACGACCGTGCCCTGGTATCGGGTGATGACGTCACCCTGCGTGAGTCCGCCTCGATCAGCCGGGCTGTCGTCTTTTACGTCGCTGACCAAGGCGCCCTTTGGTTCTTTCAGGCCGAACGACTTGGCGAGATCTGGGTTCAGATCTTGAATCCCGATGCCGAGGAACCCGCGCACGACTTTTCCGGTCTTTACCAGACTGTCGAAGATCGGCTTGCTCATGCTGGTCGGCACGGCGAAGCCGACGCCTTGATATCCGCCGGTTTGCGAGAAGATGGCCGTGTTGATCCCGACCAACTCCCCTCTGGTATTGACCAGCGCTCCGCCGGAGTTTCCCGGATTGATCGCCGCATCGGTTTGAATGAAGTCTTCGTACTGGGTGATGCCCATGTGGCCGCGACCCAGAGCGCTGACGATCCCCAACGTGACCGTTGAATTGAGTCCGAAGGGGTTGCCGACCGCGAGCACGTACTCGCCGACCTGCAGTTTGGTCGCGTCGCCCCAAGCGACCGTCGGGAGATTCTGGCCGTCGATCTTCACCACGGCCAGATCGGTCTTCGGATCCGTGCCGACGATCGTGCCCTTGAATTCCCGCTTGTCCGGCAGGGTGACGGTCACGTCTTTGGCGCCGTCGATCACGTGGTTGTTGGTCAGCACGTACCCATCGGGAGAGACGATGACGCCGGACCCTTGCCCGCCGCCTCGGTGGCCGCGAGGTTCGCCGGGACCTTGCGGGCCGCGGAAGCCGCGAGGTCCGAACGGACCGTTTGGCCCGCCGAAAAATTCTTCCATCCGTTCCCGCAATTCGTCGGGTATCGTGCGGCCGTCGGAGACCCTCTCGGCCGTGACCGTCGTAATGTTCACGACGGCCGGCGTCACGGCCTTCGCCACTTCGGTAAAGCCGTTGGCTGGCAGTCCGGCCGGGATGGCGACGGCGGGCGATGGCGCGGCGCTCGACGCATGCGACGCGGGTATGGAGTGACTGGTCCACGCGCCGACGGCCCCAAAGGCGGTGACGGCGAAAAACGCTGCAACGGTGTGACGGATCTTCCGGCTCATGGTTTCCTCCTTGCTGCGAATCAGTGCACGAAGTAGTGCATCGGTAGATGCTACGAGTGAGCGTAACAGCGGGTGATGAGAGACCGATTAGGAAGGAATTAGAAGTTGCTAAGCGAAGAGTTGGCGAGCGGCAAGTGAACGGTGAACGTGGAGCCCTTATCGATCTCGCTCCGCACCTCGATGCGTCCCTGATGGGACTCGGCGATCCAAGCGCAAATCGCCAGCCCAAGCCCGGTGCCCTTCTTGGTGTGGGCTCTGGCGTCATCGGTTCGGTAGAAGCGGTCGAAGATGCGTGCCTGCTCTTCTTGGGAGATGCCGATCCCCTGGTCGTTCACCTCTACGGAGGCATGGCCGGCTTTGATGGTGAGCGAGATATCGACCTTTCCGCCGGGCCGCGAGTACTTCACCGCGTTATCGACGAGATTCAGCAACAGTTCGCGCAACCGCAGTTCGTCTCCGAGCACGACGGCCGGCTTGACCGTGCCGAGCGTCACCTGAATGTCCCGCTCCTGTCCCAACAAGGAGGCCTGGCGGTGGATATCTTCGAGCAGCGATTCCAGCCGCACGGGGAGATGCTCCATCTTCACTTCCCCCATGTCTGCGCGCGACAAAAAGAGCAATTCGTCCACGATTCTGGTCATGCGGTCGATCTCTTCGAGATTGCTTTCGAGGACGACGGCGTAATCGGCGGCCTCGCGAGGGCGGCGGAGCGCCAGCTCGGTCTCGCCTTTCATGACCGTGAGCGGCGTCCGCAGCTCGTGAGAGGCGTCGCTGCTGAACTGACGGATCTGCCGGAACGAGACATCCAGCCTCGCGATCATGTTGTTGAAGGTTCCTGCCAACCGGCCGATCTCGTCGGCAGAGGGCGGCACGTTGATACGTTGCGTCAGATCTCCTGCTGCGATGCGCTGGGCCGCCAGGGTGATCTGGTCGACTGGTCTGAGCGCACGTCCGGCAAGGAACCAGCCGCCCGCCAGTGAAATTACCAGCGCCAACGGCATCGTGACGAGCAGCACGAGCAGCAGGCGATTCAACGTCTGCTCTACAGACTCCATGGAGGTGCCGACCTGGACGATGTAGAGCAAGTTTCCCCGATAGATGATGGGCGCGGAGATCAACCGCAGCGGGGGTTCTTTGGGATACTTCGCAGACTCGAACACGGTGCGTCCAGAAAACGCCACTTCCAGCGCCTGACGGCTGAGCGGGAGTTCGTGCTGCTTGACGTTGGGAGAGCGAATCGTGATTGTGCCGGACGGGCTGAAAATCTGGAAGAACTTGTCGATGCGGGCGAGTTCCGGAAACTGCGACATCAATTCATCTTCGTCGATCAGCGGTAGAAAGCCCCGCTCTTCGAGGGAGCGGACCGCGGCTGCGGCGGTTTCTTCAAGGGATTGATCGAGCGCGTCGCGCAAGCTGCGGGCGGTCACCACGTACAGGACGGTCGAAAAGGCGATGAGGATGAGCGCGAGGGCGCTGCCGTACCACAGCGTCAATCGGAGCCGAAGCGGCATTTAGTCCGCCTTCAGCATGTACCCGCTGCCGCGGATGGTATGGATCAGTTTCTTGGCCCTGCCCCTGTCGACTTTATTGCGGAGATAGTTGACGTAGACGTCGATGACGTTGGTGAAGGTGTCGAAGTCCTGGTTCCAGACATGCTCAGAAATCATCGGTCGGGTGAGCACGCGGCCGGTATGGCGCATGAGATATTCGAGCAGCGCGTATTCCTTCAGGGTCAAATCGATACGCTGTCCGCCTCTGGTCACTTCGCGAGTGGCGGGATTGAGCACGAGGTCGTCGATTTGCAGAATGCCTGGGCTCTCTGTGGCGCCGCGGCGGATCAGGGCCCGGATGCGGGCCAGGAGTTCGTCGATCGCAAAGGGTTTCGTGAGGTAATCGTCCGCTCCCGCGTCGAGCCCCTTGACCCGATGGTCGACCTGCGACTGGGCGGTCAAAATCAGAATCGGGGTCTGGATCCGCTCGCGGCGAATCCCCTTGACCACGTCGAGTCCCGAAAGCGACGGCAGCATGAGGTCTACGATGATCGTGTCATAGTTCGTCGCGAGGGCCATTTCCAAGCCTTTGGCCCCGTCCTCGCAGAGGTCGACGGCATAGCTTTCCTCTTCAAGCGCCCGCTTGATGAAGCAACCGACTTTCGTCTCGTCTTCAACGACCAGGATACGCATAGAGTCCGATAGCGGATTATAGCAAACCCGAGGGAGGGAAACGAAAGCGACTTTACGAGCTAGTCGGGCGAATCTCCGGCGGCGTAGAGGGAAGGTTGTGTTTTCGACAGGCGGAGCGAACGAAAGACCATTCGAAATCGGGCATCATGGGTTTGGGTGCGCCTCCTGACTGGGCAGCCAACTGTTCCAACCTGCTGATGCGCTCGCTGAATCGCGGGTGGCTCGAGAGGTAGTCCAAGATCTCCGGCTCGTCCGGTCGCTCGTGCCCCAGGATACGGTAGAACGCGATCATCTGGCCGGGATCCAGCCCGGCGCGAAGGATGAGACGCATGCCTTCTTCGTCCGCCTCGGTTTCATGTGCCTGACTGTAGTGCAACTGTCCCAACAATTGAACCGACTGGAGTCCGTAGGTCATCGCTCCGCTGAAGTCGCCGGAGACGGTCGAAAGCAGAATGGCCGTGAGGATTTGTTCGGTCAACATCCGAGTGGAGTGTCGCTTCAACACGTGCTGAATCTCATGGGCCAGCACCCCGGCGAGCTGTTCGGCCGACTCGGTTCGTTCGAGGAGTCCGCGGAATACCACAATATGCCCCCCCGGAGCCGCCATAGCGTTCACGGTTGGACTATCGACCAGATAGAGCTTGAATTCATACGGCGACGACGGAGCTGCATTTGTCATGGCTGTCAAAACATTTCTCACCAGTTGCGTTCGGTAGGGATCGGAACAGCGGCGATCCTCCGATGCGAAGTGCTCGACGGCTGTTTCTCCGATCCGCTGTTCCCAGGTGATAGGGATCTGTGCGGCCACGACAGCCGAAAGAAGCGGAATGCCCCATCGGTATAAGACCAGGGCCACGCACACGGCCGTCAGGCCTGCGGCGATCGTCCAGTGGACACGGCGCCGTCTCGATCTCGGGTCGTGAATGTGCGGTTGCCGTTCGACGGAGAACCGATGCAGCGCCTCCAAGATCGTGGTGGATTGGACAATCAACGATTCGCCACTCTGAATTCGCTCGAGCCTGACGGGTTCCCCGGCGTAGGTGCCTTGAGTCTGTACGATGTCCCGGTAGGCCCAGGTCAAAGGACGGGATTCGTCAAGCGTGATGGTGAGGGCCTGAGGAGACAGGGTGATGGTGGCAGAATGCCGGGATGCCGTGCGCCCATCCAAATAATAGCCAGTCCAACTCGTGGGCATGGGGCGTTCAGTCGAGCTCAAATCCGCTGTCGAGGGAGTTTGCGAGTCCCTCGCCGGTGACAGCGGCTGCGCTCCGCTCCTGCGCGATGTCATCGAGGTTCGTGGGGCCGATGAGACTCAAGTTGTCCAGCTGGTACTGGATACTGCGAATCGTGGTCCATGGCCACGCGAATCCGAGGGTCACGATCAAGAGCAGAAAGTTACCGACATAAAGATTCAGGAAGGCTCGTGGCGAGAGGGTCGACAGGAAATGTGCTTCTCCCAAGCGAGTATGGTTCCAAAAGAACCGCTGCTTCTTGGCGAGAAACCAGATCCAGGGAGGGGCGATCGTGAACGGGAGTAAGAGGAGAATGAGGGGGTTATTCATGTTGAATGCCAAGACGAGCGGGACCATTACGGCAAAGAAAGTAAGCAGCTGCGTCAGAACGAAGCCGGAGGCGAGTTCTGCCCCTTGTCCATCAAACGTGAAGGAACGATTCCCGAAGCGGCTGTGGGACACCATGAACGCCTGTCGTTTCGTCTGGTAGTACGGGTAGTAGGCTCCGAGGGTCAAAGCGGTCAGAGCCGTGCCCTTGAGCATGAGGGCGAGAAAGGGCCGGACTTTTCCCTGGAACGAAAAGCGAATGCCGCGCCAGGAGGTTCTGCTGAGCCGGTAGCGTCGGGCTCCAACAACGGCAACCGGGGCAAAGACCCAGAAAATCAGCACAGCCAGAATATTGCACCCGGTCTCGACCCACGGTGAAAGCTCAACGTATTTCGGAAGGCTGGTCGCGGAGAGGTAGGGGATCCAAAAAACCAGCGCAGCCTTCAGAAATCCGAGATACAGTTCCTTTCCGGTTCCGTGATACAGGAAACGGTCTCCGGCAAATGCGGTTTGGCTGAACAGGTATTTCCGTACCTTGACCTTGGCCCAGAAGTGGTAGATGCCGAACGTAAGGAGCGTGAAAAACAGATTCACGATTTGCATGCCGAACAACGTACTCGCTTGTCCGTGAAACGAAGGGCGGGTGCCCGTTGTCGTCGAGGATGTGGCTGCTGCTTCATGCACGGTCGCACTGTGCGGCGAGCGCTCCGTGACGAGGGAAGAGGAGCTCGAGCGAGCTTTTGGCGACAGCGCGATGACCCCGAACGGCGCGTGACAGCGCGTGCAGCGACTCGTTGCTTTGGGAGTCAGGGTGCGGCGATCACGGACGCGGTGCACGGTCCGGCAACGTTGGCACTCGACTCGATGCGTGTCCAACATCATGATGCGGACGACGCTCCGAGGGATTGCCACATGGCGCAGCCGTCTTGGTATCCGATGGAGCAGGCACGGTGCAAATCCTCCTTGGCCGAGCGGATGTCTTTCTGTTCCCAAGTGTGATGGGCGCGCTCGTAGTAGGCTTTGGCGTTATTGGGCTGCAGTCGAATGAGGTTGGACCAGAGCTGAACGCCACGATCCCATTGCTTCCGTTGGGCGTAGATCCAGGAGATGTTCATGTGAGTATCGAGATGTGTGGGGGCAAGTTGGAGGATCCGCTGATAGTCGTCGAGTGCACGGTCGAAGTCGTTCTTCTTAATCCAGGCTGCCGCGCGGTGCGAGTATGCGGGGAGACTCTCCGGGTCTAGACTCAGGGCCTTGGTATATGACGAAATCGCTTGATCCCACTGCTCCTGTTTGAAGAAGACGGCTCCCTGCTCGACGAGTTGTTCGCTGTCCTTAAACGTCTTGGCTCCGAATTGCCGAAGCAAGTCCGCCATGTTGTCCATCTCGTGCTCTTCAGCATAGGCCAGCGCCGTCTGGCCATTGACCTTCGCGTTTATAGAGGCGCCGTGTTCAACGAGGAATGAGGCCACGTCCTCCTGCCCCCACTTAACGGCTTCATAGAGGGTGGTAGCTCCGCAATCGCAGCGCGCGTTGATTTGGGCCCCTCGCGTCACGAGGAGATCCACCGCCTCCAGATGTCCTCGCTGAATGGCGGGGAAAATGGGACTGTATCCGTACTTCCCCTTGGCTTCGAGATTTGCGCCGTGATCGATAAGTACGGTCATGGTCGCGAGTTGGCCTCGCTTGGAAGCTTCGTACAGGGCGGTGCGTCCTCGTTGATTTCGCGCCTCGATCTGCGAGCCGGTCGCGACGAGATGACGGACCGCGTCTGCGTCCCCTCTGGCGGCAGCGAGGTGCAATCCGGTCCAACCTTGAGCTTCCAAGATGTAACCTGAGTAGAGGTGTTCGTCGATATCGTACGGGTCGTATCGCTGTTTGGCTTCTTCAAAACCCCAAGCAGCCAGCAACATGAGAAGGAAGTAATTTAGGAGACAAAATGCTGCCGACACCGCAAAGCCAGACTTCCAGCTGTACGAGGCGGGATCCGAGCGTCTCTGGCCAGATTCGAGTGAACGGTATTGCGCCACAGAGGTGTGGTGCTCGCTGGTCACGACAACATTGGCCTCGCAATGCTGGCATGACACCACGGGAAGGCTGTCTGACTGATCTTGCTGCGGCAGCTCGATGAGCGTTCGACAAAAGGGGCAATGGAGAGCGATGCTCGGACTCGTCTGCAGGCTCGACACGTCTCTCGTCGGGGACGGTGTCGGTTTCACGAAGGTTTGAGTCATGCGTATTGCCTATAGGAATCCACAGTGAGCGCGCCCATTCAAAGATAGCGCAAGATTCCATTACGGCAAGTTGCGACACACAGTGCGGCATGTTCCGTTGGCGGTCGGCGCTTCATGGAGGAAACTATGAGGAATGTCAGATAGTTAGAGAATCCGAGACGCATGCACGCGATCATGCGTCAGTCCGCCTATGTGACGCTGACACAAATGGATGTGTTGCGGGCAAGGGAGAACACGGTGAAGCCATGGATGGTCCGTTGGCTCTCGGAACCGAGTAGCAGTGTCTTGGTCCACGGTAATCACGCATGGGAGTCCGCCACGTGACCTGTCCGTTGGCCCGACGATGGCAGCATGTCGTTGCCGTCGAAGCAGGGCACGTCCCCCTCGAAAGGATGCTTGGAGAAGATGGGGAAAGCATGATACTCTCCGACCGCTGCTACAAATTCGAGTCGCCGTATCTGAGTCGTAGGGACGAACCAATATCATGTCGCATCCTGAATTCTTACAGCCGACGGACACGTTTATCGGGCGTCATCTCGGGTCCACTGAGGGCGAACAACGGGAAATGTTGGGTCTTCTCGGCCTCGCTTCCCTGTCAGCGCTCAGCGAGAGCGTCGTCCCGGCCGATATCCAATTGACGCGTCCGCTGGATCTGCCGTCACCGCGGGGAGAACAGGCGGTGCTTCAGGATCTCAGGGACTTGGCTGAGGAAAACCGGATCTACCGCTCGCTGATTGGCATGGGCTATTACGACTGCATCACGCCCGGCGTGATCCAGCGAAACATCCTCGAAAATCCCGGATGGTATACCCAGTACACGCCCTATCAGGCCGAGATCGCGCAGGGACGCTTGGAAGCGCTCGTGAATTTTCAGACGATGGTGGCCGATCTGACCGGCCTGCCTCTGGCCAATGCCTCATTGCTGGATGAAGCTACGGCGGCGGCGGAAGCCATGGCGATGTGCCATGCCGCGGCCAAGAGCACCGGCCAGGACCGGAATGAGTTTTTTGTCTCGCAGGACTGCCATCCGCAAACCATTGCGGTGGTCCAGACGCGCGCGAAACCGTTGGGCATCACCGTCCATATCGGAAGAACGGCGGCCATCGATTTCAGCAATCTCCAGCTCTGCGGCATCCTCTTGCAGTATCCGGCCACCGACGGCTACGTGGGCGATTCAAGTTCCCTGGTTGCCCGCGCTCACGAAATCGGCGTGCTCGTCGTCGTGGCGACCGACCTCCTGGCCTTGACACTGTTGCGTCCGCCCGGGGAATTCGGAGCCGACATTGCGGTGGGGTCCAGCCAGCGATTCGGCGTCCCACTTGGATTCGGCGGCCCGCATGCCGCCTTCTTGGCGACGACCGAGGCCCACAAGCGTCAGATGCCGGGCCGAATCGTCGGGGTGTCGAAGGACAAAACCGGTCGCGTCGCCTATCGCCTGTCCTTGCAGACACGGGAACAGCACATCAGACGGGAGAAGGCCACCAGCAACATCTGCACGGCGCAGGTGCTCTTGGCGATCATGGCAGGCATGTATGCAGTCTATCACGGGCCCGACGGTCTTCGCCGGATCGCCCAGCGTGTCCACGGGTTGGCGCTTGTCCTGGCGGCCGGACTGCGGCAACTGGGTTTTGAGATCGTGCATGAAGCCTTCTTCGACACGATTCGCGTGCGGGTGACGAAAACGCAGGCCGACCAAATCGTCACCAGGGCGGACGAACAGCGCGTGAATCTTCGACGGCACGAGGACGACTCCATCGGAATCGCGCTGGACGAGTGGAGCCATGAAACGGAAATACGGCAGATCATGGAGCTGTTTGTCGGCCATGAGCGCTTACCGTTCACTGTCCGGGACCTCGCGCGGACCGTGGCCACAGCCTACCCTGGCAATCTGGCGCGGACGACCCCTTACCTCGCGCATGAAGTGTTCAACCGGTATCACTCCGAGCACGAAATGTTGCGCTACATCCACCGGCTGCAGGCCCGCGACCTCTCGCTTGTCCATTCGATGATTCCCCTCGGCTCCTGCACGATGAAATTGAATGCCACGGCGGAGATGTTGCCCGTCACCTGGCCGGAGTTTTCCCGCATGCATCCGTTTGCGCCGCTTGAGCAGTCGAAAGGTTATCAGGAAATGTTTCGCCAGTTGGAAGGCTGGTTGGCGGAGATCACCGGCTTTGCCGCGGTCTCGCTCCAGCCGAACGCCGGATCGCAGGGCGAATATGCGGGCCTCATGGTCATCCGGGCCTACCACTGGAGCCAGGGCGAGTTTCAGCGCGATGTCTGCCTCATTCCGGTGTCCGCCCATGGCACCAACCCGGCCAGCGCGGCAATGGTCGGCATGACCGTCGTGCCGGTCGCATGCGACAAGCAGGGCAACGTCGATTTAGCCGATCTCGAGGCGAAGGCGGTGCAACATCGCGAGCGCCTGGCGGCGTTGATGCTGACCTATCCGTCGACGCACGGAGTCTTTGAACCGGGCGTCCGCCGCATTTGCCAGATCGTGCATACGCACGGTGGGCAGGTGTATATGGACGGCGCCAATATGAATGCACAAGTGGGACTCTGCCGGCCGGGCGACATCGGAGCCGATGTCTGTCACCTCAATCTGCACAAGACATTCTGTATCCCGCACGGCGGCGGCGGCCCGGGCATGGGCCCGATCGCCGTCGCCCGCCATCTGGCGCCGTTCCTTCCCGGCCATCCGGTGACGGGACTCGGCGGGCCGGACTCCATCGGTCCCATCTCTGCGGCGCCCTACGGTAGCCCCAGCATCATGACGATTTCCTGGGTCTATATCGCCTTAATGGGTCGAGAGGGGCTGCGCACGGCCACGCAGGTCGCTATCTTGAACGCGAACTACATGGCGAAACGCCTGGAGAAGTATTATCCGATCCTCTATACCGGTACGTCCGGGTTCGTCGCGCATGAGTTCATCCTGGACCTGCGGCAATTCAAAGAGGCCGCCGGTGTCGAAGCCATGGATGTGGCGAAACGCCTGATGGACTACGGGTTCCACGCCCCGACCGTGTCCTTTCCGGTCGCCGGCACGTTGATGATCGAGCCGACGGAAAGCGAATCGAAAGCTGAACTCGACCGGTTCTGCGACGCCATGATCCTCATTCGCGCGGAAATCCAAGACATTGCCGATGGCCGGCAGCCGCGCGCGAACAATCTCCTCAAGAACGCCCCACATACGGCCCAGGTCGCGCTGGTCTCCGACTGGGATCGCCCTTACAGCCGTGAACAGGCGGTCTATCCGGCGCCGTGGCTGCGCGACAGAAAGTTCTGGCCCTACGTGAGCCGGATCGACGAGGCTTACGGAGACCGGAACCTCATCTGCACCTGTCCTCCCATGGACAGCTACAACAACTAGCTCAATCACGCTCACAGACCCTCCTCGGGTGATTCGGCCGACGGTGTTCCTCCCGTTGCACGATTCTGAACGGTGACGTTTTTTGCTCCCCTCCCTTTGGGGCATTGTCGATCGCGCCCCGCTTCGGCGATAACAAACCATCGTTCAGCTGGAGCCGGTCACGACATGTCGCAAATCTTGAATCTCAGCGAACACACCACCGATGATGAACTCCAACGGCTGACCACGCTGTTGCTCTTCCACCTTGTGGAACGCTGCGGCGGACAGGTGCAGTTTGGCCTGGAGGACGCCCAGAAAGTGAAGGCCAGCCTGGCTACGAAGATGGTGCAGATGCAGGTGGGCGACGAGGTGCGCTTGCGCATCATCAACCGCCTGCCGGAACTGCAGTAAGAACCCTCTCCCGCTGAGTTGGGCCATCCATCCCTGTATCTGAGCCGTCATGACGTCTGGGGGGTTGTTGCAGTACACTGACGTCTCCATGCTCCAGATTTCTTCACATGTCGTCATTCCAGACTCGGAAATCGAGATCCACGCCATGCGAGCGCAGGGGGCCGGGGGGCAGCATGTCAACAAGGTGTCGTCCGCGATTCATTTGCGGTTCGACATTCAGGCGTCGTCGCTGCCGCCATTCTATAAGGAAGAGCTGCTGAAGCTGCGGGATCATCGCATCTCAGACGACGGCGTGATCACGATCAAGGCCCAGCAGCATCGGAGCCAGGAGCAGAATCGTGCGGAGGCGTTGGAGCGGTTGCAATTGCTGATTCAGAGCGTGGGGATTCCACGCAAGATACGCAGGGCCACCAAGCCGACGAGGAGTTCCCAGAACAGGCGGATCGAGAGCAAGAAGAAAGCCGGGCGATTGAAGGCGCTACGAAAAACGCTAGAGTGAACCGTCCTTACTCGACGGAGGCGAGTGACCCCAGAATGTTGTATCCCCCGTCCACGTAGATCACTTCACCCGTAATACCCCGACCGAGCGGACTCACCAGGAACAGCGCGGTATCCCCTACTTCCCCTTGTTCCGTTGCTCTTCGGAGCGGCGCGAACTCCTTGTGGTGATCGACCATCTTGCTGATGCCGGAGACGCCCCGCGCGGCAAGCGTCTTGATCGGGCCGGCCGAAATGGCGTTCACGCGGATGTTCTTCGGGCCGAGGTCATGGGCCAGATACCGAACCGTCGCTTCCAAGGCGGCCTTGGCTACCCCCATTACGTTGTAATGGGGCACGACCCGCTCCGCTCCCAAGTAGGTCAAAGTGACGACGGACCCGCCGTCGGTCATCAGCGGCATTGCGGCTCTGGTGACGGCGACCAAGGAGTAGGCGCTGACGTCCAGCGCGGTGGCGAACCCTTTGCGGGTGGTGTTGACGAACTGGCCGGTGAGCTCTTCGCGTGGAGCAAAGGCGATGGAATGGACGAGGAAGTCGAGCTTGCCGGCATGTTTTCCGACGCTCGCCATCAAGGCCTCGATTTGAGCGTCGTCTCCGGCGTCGCAGGGAAAGGCCTGGGAGCCGGGCAGCGTGGCGACCAGCTCTTCGACGTTCTCCTTCAACCGCTCGTTTTGATAGTTGAAGAACAGTTTGGCGCCCTGAGCCGCCGCGGATTGGGCGATCGCCCAGGCAATGCTGTGCTTGTTTGCGACGCCGATGATGAGTCCTGTTTTCCCTTGCAGTAGCATGTGCGGGCGCGCTCCTTAAATCAGACGGATGACCGGCGTGCTGAAGATAGCATGATTGAACGAGAGGGTTCCAGATTGCGCGACGGGCGGGACTCAGTTGCCCTTGTTGCCGACCGCGCGCAGCTGCGACACCACGCGGTTGGCTTCCGGAATGAGATCCTGGCGTTGCTGAGCTTCGGCCAGAGAGAGGGCCTCGGAGGCGAGGAGGACCGCCTCCTGGTGGCGCCCCCTTCCGCAATAGCTCTTGGCGAGGCTGAGTCGCGCGTTGACGGCCCGCGGTTCTTCTTTGATCACATGGCGGAGCAGTTGCTCACCTCGGTCGGCGTCACCTCCCAAGAGGGCCGGCAGCCTCACAAGCAGCGTGCCGCGGGATGAAAGGGCGTCGAGATGGTTCGGATCGAGCTCGAGCGTCCGATCCAGTTCCCGCATAAGGCGGCGGAAGCTCACCACGGATCCGATGCTCAATTCTCCGTCGACCCGCATCAGTTCGCCGAGATTGCAAAAGATGGCAAAATGGGCGTTGGCAGAGCGGTCATCGATGGCGACCGCTTGTTCGCCGATCTGTTGACCCTTCTCGAAGTGGGTGACACGAACGGCCCGCTCCTGGGCGACGCGCCCGAGATGGCATTCGTGCATCGCCTGGTCGATAAGGGATTGAAGCGAGGGCTCGGCTTGGGACACATCGGCCCATGCCGAAACGGTGGCGAGAACGATGCCGACAAGCAGTCGAGAGGTCATAGGTGGCTCAGCAATGCTGATCGCGGGCGGAATATACCCGAAGGGGCTGATCGTTGCCAAGCGGTTTTTGTGGTTTGGCATTTCCCCGGGTTCGAGCCAAGCGATGGAGTCGACGAAAGGCCTGGAGCATCTCCCGGTAAGAGTAATGGGCGTTACGGCCGCTGGGATTCGGCAACAAGTACAGCGGGATCTCGGCGAGCCGGTCTGGTTGGAGACCCAGCGCAAGGGGACGCTTCGACGAAGCGGGAAAGAGCGTGCGATAGATAGTGACTCCCAGCAGGGCCACCAGGCTCGGGCGAATACGCCGGATCGTCGCGAGCAGGCGGCGTTTCCCTTGTGCATACTCGCGGGCTGCCAACCGATCGATGCCCCGAGTCGGGCGATGAATGATATTGGTGAGCCCAAGCCCCCAGTCGGGCAGCCGAGCATCGTCTTGGTGTGTGAGCGGAGCAGAAACCAGACCCGAGTCGCGCAAGAGTTTCCAGAAGCGGTTGGACGGGCCGGCAAAGTGATGCCCAACCGCCGCCGATGTCAACCCCGGATTGATGCCGACAAAGAGGATCACGATACCGGGCCGAAGGCGATCAGGAAGGGTGGCGTTGGCTCCTGGGCTGTGCGAACGCATCACGAGCTCCCGACGGTTGAGGCACTTTAGCTTGGGCCAGGCTAATCCGCCACAGAAATTCGAAGGTCCAGGCCTCCAGGGCCTTACCAAACGGCATTCGTAAAGCCTTGATAATCATGAGATATGACGTTACAGCCGATTCGGCACCAACCTTGCTGAATACTCCCGCAGTGCCGATTGAGCGGCACAACTTTCAACCACCAGGGAGGTGAATTATTATGAAGCGCATGTTGATGGCGATCATGGCAGTGGCGGTTGCAGTGTCCTTCAGCGCGCCTTCTTTCGCCGGTGAGGAGAAGAAGGACAAGAAGGATGAGAAGAAGGGCGGCCACGTCCTCGTCTACGGTGAAGAGAAGAAGGACAAGAAGGACGAGAAGAAGGGCGGCCACGCGGACGAGAAGAAGGATAAGAAAGACGAGAAGAAGGGGCACTAATCCCCGACTTGGCGAGGCTAGCTGGCTTGAGGAGCCTTCCGCCACAAGCGGGAGGTTCCTTGGGCCCTCTCCTACCGGTTCCCGCTCCTGAGAGAGACCGACTGTAACCCGATCATCGTTTTGGCATCCCGAATCGTTCCCGCCTCGATCATCTCCATCGCATCGGTTAGCGACAGTTCCACGATCTCCAACACTTCGTCACGATCCAAGTGCTGCGCGGTCTTCGTGAGTGCCGTAGCCTTGTAAATGTGGATGACTTCATCGGTGAATCCCGGCGCGGTAAAGATGCTCGTGATTCGCTCAAGCGTCCCGGCGCGGTAGCCGATTTCTTCCTCTAACTCGCGTGCGGCGCAGAGGAGCGGATCTTCGCCCGGATGGAGCTTGCCCGCCGGAATTTCATAGATGAACCCACCGGCGGCATGACGAAACTGGCGGATCAACACGACGGTGCGCTCATCCTTCATCGGGACGACGGCCGCCGCGCCGGGATGGCGGACGACCTCCAGGTCGACCGTCAGGCCGTTTGGCAGGGTTACGGTGTCGATGTTCAGGCTGACGACCTTGCCACTGTAGATATTCTTGATCATTTCATGTCGTGAGGGGGAGGGCGTTAGGCGCCTGGGGAGATCGAGCCACAAGTTTGGACTCGCCTGACGCCGGGCGTGTCACGTTTTTTTGCGCTTATAGAACGGCGCGGGGACTACAGTTGCCGCCAGGATCCGTCCGCGAATGTCGATCGCGATCCCCGTGCCGGGCTTGGCGAACGAAGGCGGCACATAGCCGAGGCCGATGCCCTTCTGGAGCAGCGGCGACAGATTCCCGCTGCTGACTTCGCCGACGACGGCCGACGTCGTGGGATCGAGGATGGGAAAGCCGTGACGCGGCACACCCTTCTCGACCAATTCGAACGCCACGAACCGACGCGCGAGGCCCTGGTGCTGTTGCGCCTGCAACGCCGCTTTGCCGACGAAGTCGCCTTTGGCGAACTGGACGGTCCAGTCGGCTCCCGCTTCGAGCGGCGTCGTCGATTCGTTGATATCGTTGCCGTACAGCAGATAGCCCATTTCCAGCCTGAGCAAGTCCCTGGCCCCGAGCCCCGCCGGCTTCAACCCTGCGGCCCGGCCATGGTCGAGCAATCGAGCCCACAATTCTGCAGCGCGCTCGGCGGCGACGTTGAGTTCATATCCCAATTCTCCGGTGTAGCCGGTCCGGGCCGCGAAGCAGTCGATGCCGGCCAGCCGGTCGTCGCAGGTCCGGTGCATCTTCAACTCGGCGATCTGGTGGGCACCCATGCTCCTGACAATGTCCCGGGAGGCCGGGCCTTGGATCGCGATTTGCGCGAGGGCTTGCGAGCGATCCTCGATCGTGCAGGCCTCAGCGGGCTGCCGATGTCGCAGGAGCCAGTCCACGATTTTCTGCCGGTTCGAGGCGTTGACGCAGAGGAGATAGGCCTGCTCACCCGTCCGATACACGAAGATGTCGTCTTTGATTCCGCCCCGCTCCTGACAGACCATGGAATACTGGGCCTGGCCGACCGCCAGTGTGGCGATGTCGTTCGTCGTCATGCGCTGGAGGAACGCGAGGCTTCCCGACCCGGCCAGGGCGACGCGCCCCATGTGGCTCACATCAAAGAGTCCGGCCTTGGTTCTGACCGTCTGGTACTCGTCGATCACCCCGCTGTACTGGATCGGCATTTCCCAGCCGGCGAAATCGACGAGTTTGCCTCCGGCGGCACGATGTTGGTCGATGAGCGGCGTCTGTTGCATGCAAAACTGAGCCTAGATGCCGAGCAGTTCGACGTCGAAGATCAGCGTCGCGTTCGGCGGAATGATGCCGCCCGCACCCCGCGGGCCGTAGCCGAGGTTCGAGGGAATGGTCAGTTTCCGTTTGCCGCCGACCTTCATCCCCTGCACGCCTTCGTCCCATCCCTTGATCACGCGTCCCGCGCCTAACGGAAACGAAAAGGGCTGGCCGCGGTCGACGGAGCTGTCGAACTTCTTGCCGTTCTCCAGCCAGCCGGTATAGTGCACGATCACGGTCTGCCCCGCTTGCGCGGGGGCGCCCTCGCCCACGAGCAGGTCGACGTATTGGAGGCCGGACGAGGTGGTCACGGCGGTGCCTTCAGGAGTGGATTCTTCGAACGGCATAGGGTGTCCTCTTGGTGGTGAACGGTAATGGTCCTACGTCGCGGCCGAACCGTCCGGCTCGGAGAAAATCACAACGCTGGCCGTATAACCATGCAGAAAGGTCTTGCCTCCGACCGGGCCGATCTCGCCCTGGGCGAAGAAGCCGGCCGTCGGAATCTGCCCGAGGCGCGCTTGCAAGACGGCGCTGTCGTGGTGCGCCCGGCCGAAGAGGCCTTCTCCCCTGCCGCAGCAGCTGAAGAGCAGCGCGCCGAGCGGCGCACGGGGATGTTTCGTCCGGTCTGCGGCCAACAGTAGATGCAAGTCCTCGCTCGCGGACTTGGCGTCGCGCAGATGAAACTGCACGGTCTGCCCTTCTTGGACGAGGTCTCCGATCGCGATCGCGCCCTGGTCCTGGTCGGCGCCGACGAGATTGCGGACGAGAAAATCGCCGCGGTCAAACTTGCTCTTGTGTTCGTCGATGACCACGCCGATATGCAACGCGCGATGGGCCTGGCGGCGCACCGACGGTTCCAACGACTCGAACACCGCCTGCAATCTCGTCAGCGCCGGCTGGCCGCCGAGTTCATGAATCAGGTTGTGTTCGGCCTTGGTGACGACAAACGGCTCGCCGATGGGGCAGCAGCCTTGGGAGATCACAGTGCGAACCGCTAGTGGTCCCGCCAGGTGGACACCCACCAAGCCGTGGTCGAAGAGGGCGCCGTTCAGCAGCAGGCGGTTCTCCTCCGGACCCCGCCCACCTCCGGCGAGTCCGCCGGCCGCCTGGGCGTTAGGATAGCGATCTGCCATCATAGAGAGGACGTCGTGCATCGGTGTCGAGAACGGATCGGCGAGCAGCAGGAACGTCGACAGCGCGGCATGCGGATCCGGCCAGTCGGCCATCTGGAGTTGATCGCGTGACTGAGAAAACGACAGCCGAAGCGGCGTCAGACGGACGCCCGGCAACCGGGCGGCCCAGAGCGTCAGCGCCGGCGCAGTTTCCAACTCTTCGGCACCGGCGATGACGCCTTCCCCGGAGCAGCCGAGGCAGAGAGCGTCGCCGAGCGCTTCCTGGAGCATCGACGCGATGAGTCCCGCCTTCTCCGAATGGTGTGCGGAAAAAAAGACCAAGACCATATCAATCGGGTGTGGCCCCAGCTGGGCGCTGATCGTGTCGGCGAGATCCCGGACCGCCGCTTCGGTGTCCGCAGAACGGGAGAGCGCCGAGGCGAACTGTAAAGCCGTCGTACTGGTGGTGATGGCGGATGGCATGGTCATGGGCAGTCCTGAATCACTGCCGGTTAGACGCCGGGATCCATCCGTTCAGGACGGTCCTTGGCGAGTTGCTTGTAGTAGCGCCACATATAATTGTAGTAGTCGTCGAGTTGGGCCAGCAGATAATGCAACTCCGTCGGATCTTGCGATTCCAGCGCCTGCACCATCCGGGTCTTAAGGAAGTCGCCGAACGCATCTGTCTTTTCTACCGCCGTCAGCAGCCGCAAGCCGCCGCCGATTTGATATTCGTTCATTGCGTGCAGTTCCTCCGTACCACAGTCGGCTGAAGGATAGCGAGCGGTGGGAGAGAAATGCAAGCGCGGCGAGGAGCAGGCGGAGCGAAGGGAAACACACAGAGAGGAAGAGAGGAGCAGAGCAACAGAATGGGTGATCGGATGATCGCCCGCTCTGTTTCCAGAGTACAGACGCTAGCTACCGCAGCACGTAGGCCGCGCCGCTGCTGGAGGCGCTGTTGTCGGCTTGGTTGCCATTGATCCCGGTGGCGTTACTACTCTCCCATTTGGCGCCCACGGCCATCGTCTCACCGGAGATGGCCACACGATGGCCGAACAGATCGCCGGCTCCTGTATTCGACGCCTTCACATAGGCCTGTTGGGTCCAGGTGGTCCCGTTGCGGGTGAAGACATAGACGGCCCCGCTGTTTGAAACCCCGTTATCGTCAGCGGGATTGACGCCGGTGCCGCTGCCGTCTTCCGTGCCACGGTCAGCTGGATCAAATTCGTCATAGGCAGCACCCACTAGGAGCGTCTCACCCTCCAACGCGACATCGGCTCCGAAGTGATCGCCGGCTCCTGTATTCGACGCCTTCAGGTAGGCCTGCTGGCTCCACGTCGTGCCCGTCCGCGTGAAGATATAGACGGCCCCGCTTTGGTTCGCGCTGTCGTCGGTTTGGTCGCCGTTGATGCCCGTGGCGTTGCTGGCTTCGCCACGAGCGCCCACGGCTAACATGTCGCCAGCGAGCGCGACGCTGGAGCCGAACCGGTCAACGGCGCCTGTATTCGACGCCTTCACATAGGCCTGTTGGGTCCAGATGGTCCCGCTGCGGGTAAAGACATAGACGGCCCCGCTGTCGAACGCGCCGTTGGCCTCATTTCCGTTGATGCCGGTGGCAGCGCTGTCTTCATTCAACGCGCCCACTGCCAAGGTATCACCAGAAAGGGCAATGCTCCTGCCAAACTGGTCATTGGCTTCGCTATTCGACGCCTTCACATAGGCCTGCTGGGTCCAGATGGTCCCGCTGCGGGTAAAGATATAGACCGCACCGCTGAGGTTTGCGCTGTTGTCGGTTTGGTTGCCATTGATGCCCGTGGCGTTACTGGATTCTTCAGCAGCTCCTACCGCCAGTGTGTCACCAGAAAGAGCAACGCTCCTGCCAAAGTGGTCACCGGCCTCTGTATTAGAGGCCTTCACATAGGCCTGCTGGGTCCAGATGGTCCCGCTGCGGGTAAAGATATAGACCGCACCGCTGAGGTTTGCGCTGTTGTCGGTTTGGTTGCCATTGATGCCCGTGGCGTTACTGGCTTCTTGCGTGGCCCCCACCGCCAGCGTGTCGCCAGAGAGGGCGACGCTGGCGCCAAATCGGTCAAAAGCCTCGGTGTTGGAGGCCTTGATGTACGCCTGTTGCGTCCACGTCGTCCCGCTGCGGGTAAAGACATAGACCGCGCCGCTGCCGGAGGCGCTGTTGTCGGCCTGATTGCCATTGATGCCGATGGCGGCGCTGTCTTCGCTAATGGCCCCCACGGCCAGCGTATCCCCAGAGAGCGCCACGCTGTAGCCGAACACATCGTCGCTCGCAGTATTTGAAGCCTTGACGTATGCTTCCTGCGCCAGGCGATGGGCGGTGATGGTATAGGTGGTGGTACTGCCGCTGTTGGTGAGCGCCACGGTGATGGTCGTGTTGCCCGTCGGGAGATTAATCGCACCGGAGGCATTGCCGCTCGTGACGGTGGTGCCGTTCACGGTGATCGTGGCCCCTGCCGCTGCGGTCGGCGTGATGGTGACGCTGGTATTGCCGATGTACATCGTGGAGTACGTGGTGACGGTTGGATCGAAGCTCGGATTCAAGAGCCCGGCCGAAAGGCTGAGCGCCGTGAGGGTCGGCGCGGCCACGGCGGCAGTTGAGGGCGTGCCGGAATCGCCGCCTTGCGGACAGCCGGTGAGCAGCAGCGCGAGCAGGGGCCACGCCGAGAATCCGATCGAGGGTGCATGATCGTTTCTCCACACCGCAAACATCATGAGTCCTCCCTTGGTCCCGTCACAGAGCATTTGTCTTCTGCTCTATCGGTTGGCTAGGGAAAAGACTTGAGAAGAAGGACGGGAGGCTAACGTGGCGAGGTGGTGAGGAGACTCTTGAGGCGCGTGAGGTCAATGGCCTCGATGCGATGGTTGTCGCGGCCGATAACTGTTGCCGCCATGGTGAGGGCATTCAGGATGGCTTCTTCCGTCGCTTCCACGGTCGCGCTGATGACCGGATTCAGGTGCGTATCGGCCAGATGGGTGAGTGTATAGGTGGGCTCTTTCGGATAGTGCGGGATGACGTTCGCGGTGGAGAAGGCCAGGATGAAATCGCCGCTGCCATGGCGCGCGGTCGAGCCAGTGCGGGCCAGGCCGAGCGCGGCGCGCTTCGCGAGGCGAGTAAGTTGCCGGCCATCCAGCGGCGCGTCGGTTGCGACGACGATGATAATCGAGCCTTCGCTTTGGCCCGGCGAGAGCGCCTCAGATATCTGTTGCGGCGGGTCATAGCGTATCCCAATCGGCACGCCGCTTACGATGAGCTCCGGCCGCCTGCCATGGTTGGCGTTGACGAGGACGCCGACCGTGTAGCCGCCTTCTTTCTCAAGTAGCTTTCTCGACGAGGTGCCGATGCCCCCTTTGAATCCGTAGGACACCATGCCGGTGCCGGCGCCGACCGTGCCTTCTTTCACGGGACCACCGCTCGCGCCGTCGAGTGCCGCGATCACATCCTGCTCGGAGACGTGACGGCCTTGGATGTCGTTCAACCGTCCGTCGTCGCATTCGGCCACGACGGGCGTGAGCGTGTCGTCTTCGATCCCGATCGCCGGATACTGCTTGATCATCCAGCTCATGATGCCGTTCGCCACGCGCGGGACGTTCAGCGTGTTCGTGAGCGCGACGGGATATTCGAGAAATCCCGATTCCGTTACCCAAGCGAGGCCGGTCATTTCGCCCGTGCCGTTCAGGACGAACGAGCCGGCCGGCACCTTCTTATGCCACACATCGTCGCGCGGGATGATGACCGTGACGCCGGTGCGGACCGGACCAACGCCGGGTTTCAGGGCGCCTTCCCCGGAAATGAGCGTCGTCTGCCCGACCTTCACGCCGGCCACGTCGGTGATCGCATTCAATGGTCCGGTCGGATAGGTGCCGATCGCGATGCCGAGCTCGCGGATCCGCTGGCGCGGCTCAGGGGAATCAGCCGCTTGAACCGACAGACAGCCGCAGAAGATCGCTGCGCAGAACCATAAGGCGGTGAGCAGCCGGCTAAATGGCATGGATCGACCCCAGATGCGGCACGGCGACCTCAAGCGTCGGATGTTCTGCCTGCAACGCGGCGGCCAGTGAGAGGGCCTGCTTCTCTTCCCCGTGGACAACGAACACTTTCCCCGGCAGCGGGTCCATAGCCCGCACGTAGGCCAGCAGATCGTTCCGGTCCGCATGGGCCGAGAGGCCGTTGAATTTCACGATCTGAGCTCGCCGGGGCGTCGGCCGGCCGAAAATCGGGACCACATCCCAACCCTCGACCAGCTTGCGGCCCAATGTGTGTTCTGCCTGGAATCCAACGAAGACGACGATGTTGGCTTCATCCTGGATGGCATGTTTGAGGTGGTGAACGATGCGCCCGCCTTCGCACATGCCCGAGGAGGAGATGATCACGCAGGGGCCCCGCATCGTGTTGAGTCGCTTGCTGTCTTCCGGCGTCGTGATGAAGTGGACGTAGCGCGACGCAAAGGGATCGCCACCCGATGAAAAGGTTCTGTAGGTCTCTTCATCGTAACATTCCGGGTGGCGCCGGAAAACCTCGGTGGCTTTGCCCGCCAACGGCGAATCGATGTAGATCGGAATCGGATCCACGCGGCCTTCGCTGACGAGTTCCTTGATCCGCATGATGAGTTCCTGCGTACGTCCGACGGCAAAAGCCGGCACGATGATCTTGCTCTTGTGCTCACGCGCATGGGCGATCAAGTCCTGCGCCTTCTTCTTCATCTCTTCGCCCATCTGCTCGTGCAGCCGGTCCCCGTACGTGGATTCGAGAATGAGTACGTCACAGGGCGGCGGCGGTTCCGGGTCGCGCAGGATCGGCATATTGGCGCGGCCAAGGTCGCCGCTGAAGAGGACGGTGGTCGTGTTGCCGCGGGCCGTGTATTTTACCCGCACGGCGGCGGAGCCGAGGATGTGGCCAGCGTCATGGAACGAGGCGGTGATGCGCGGCCCGAGCTTGAGATGGTCATTGTAGCGGACACCTTCGAACCGGCGGACGATCTTCTTGACGTCATCGCCGTCGTAGAACGGACGGACGCAGGTTTTGCCCCGCCGCGCTTCCTTCTTATTCACGTACCGGCAGTCGCTCTCCTGGACCCGCGCAGAATCCTCGAGCATGATCGCGGCGAGATCGGCGGAGGCGCGGGTCAGATAGACCTTCCCGGAGAATCCATAACGCGGCAGTACGGGCAAGGCGCCCGAATGGTCGATGTGTGCGTGCGAGAGCAAGACGCCGGCGATCGACTTCGGGTCGAAGCCCAGATCGCGGTTCTGGCGGAGGGCTTCGTCGCGTCGCCCTTGAAAAAGACCACAGTCGAAGAGATAACGCGCGCCGGGAATCTCCAGCAGGTGGCGGCTGCCGGTGACGGACCGTGCTGCGCCGTGGAAGGAGAGATTCATGTCGGAGACACTCCGTTGTGGCGGCTGATCAGGGCCCAGGCTTCCTGGGCGGTTTCGGCGTAGTGGAAGAGGTGCAGGTCCTGCCGGGAGATCAAGCCGTGGTCGACGAGCAAGTCCCAGTTGATGAGCTGCGTCCAGAACGTCTTTCCGACCAAGACCACGATCACGTTCTGGGTTTTGCCCGTCTGCAGTAGTGTCAACGTTTCGAAGAGTTCGTCGAGCGTACCGAATCCCCCAGGAAAGGCCACCAGGGCCTTCGCGCGAATGAGGAAATGCATCTTCCGGATGGCGAAGTACCGAAACTGAAAACTCAGTCCGGCCGTGATGTAGGGATTCGGGTGCTGTTCGTGCGGGAGCGTGATGTTGAGGCCGATCGACTTGGCCTGGACGTCCGCCGCGCCGCGGTTGGCCGCCTCCATAATGCCGGGACCGCCGCCGGTGACGATGACGTAGTCGCAGCGGCCGTCGACTTGGCAGGTCGACGAGACGAGTTGGCCGAACTCGCGCGCGACGTCGTAATACTGTGCGAGCCCCAGTTGGCGCCGCGCGACATCTGCGGCACGCTTCAGTGCTGGATCGTGCGGATGCCGCGCCGCCTCCGCATCGGCCTGCCGGGACGCCGCTTGCGCCGCGGCGGGCTCCTGCAACCTGGCGCTGCCGAAGACGACGATGGTGGATCGAATCCCCTGCTCCCGTTGAATCAGCTCAGGTTTGAGCAGCTCGAGCCCGATCCGGACGGAACGCAATTCGTCACGCTGCAAGAAATCGGCATCGCGGTCGGCCGGCGTGTAGGAGGAGGAAGATCTACGGGGAGGCTGCTCCATGGAGCGGGATTATAGCGGGGATGAGGGAGGGCGGCAATTGCGCGGTCAAACGTCGTCCTGAACTCAATCTCTGAAGGGCCAGACTAAGAATTCAGAGGATTGTGAGTGAAACGCAAAGGCATGATGCTGAACGATCCAATTCTTATCATAGGTGATCTGAAAGATATTACTGCCAATGCCACCGCCCCCAAGAACAAGATCTGGAGCAAGAAAAGGAATCAGGAAACGTAGTCCCCATCCATAATCGGCTCTGAAGTACTTCCCGTCAGTAAAATGGTAGCGCGTTACTATCCCATCTTTCACTGGAAGCATCTCGTTGGGTGTGCCGAGCTTCTCAACGACATCAGAGATGCTTGTTCGGCCATTTATGATGAACCTGACGTCTTCAGTTGCAATGGGCTGATTAAGCGTCACCCGTTGCCATGCGACAGGACCTCGCAAGCATCCTGGCAATAGCATGAATTGCAAAGCCAAGACAAAACAGGTCAATGTATTGCACATAGAATGCAACATTCCAGACAGGATTAGTCAAAGGGCCAAAACTGGAACTCAAGTGGTGCCTTTCGTTTGCCAGAAACAATGTCTTCTACGATCCCTGCACCGTTGAAGATGATAAAGGTATCGTCGCTCTTGATATTAGTGCGTGAGAAGAAGAGCACAAATCCCGATTTTACGTCGTAATGAAAATAGTGGAATATTTCGTGACCATTGCTTTCGATGATTCGATCCGGTGCGCCGAGGACTGCTGCAACGTCGGCTCTCGTGCTGGTGCCTTTCTTAATAGTCGTGATGTCTCCCTGACCAAGCTCTTCGCCGTAATTGCCGCGAACGAAGGCGCAGCCTTGGATGATCGGGAAGGCAAGCATGGTTAGGATAAGAACGGAAGCCAGTTTCATATATCCTCCTCTTACGCTTCGTCCGGGCGGTCTTGGAGCTTGTGCGGTCGATGGAGCACGAAATCCTGTTCATAGACGACATAGGCCGAGGACTTCAGGCCGACGCGCGTATAGACGGATTGGGCGTGGCCGTTGTCCCGTTCCACGTAGAGCCGGATGCCGCAGACAGCGGGGTCGGCCTTGGCCGCCTCGACCACGGTGTGGTGCAGCAGGCGGTAGACCCCTTGGCGGCGCCAAGCCGGAGCCACGTAGACACTCTGGATCCACCAGAAGCAGGCGTTGCGCCAGTCGCTCCATTCGAACGTGATCATCAGTTGGCCGACGAGCTGCGTCCCGCTTCCCTGCTGAGCCTCAGCCACCATGAAGTAGCCCTGCTCGGGCCGGGCGAACAGGGCGAGGGTGCCGGCCGTGAGTCGTGCGATGTCCAAGCGGCGTCCTTCCGTCTCCAAGGCCATGGCGGCACTGAATGCCACGATGGCGTCCACGTCGTCCTTGCGCGCGTGTCGTATGGTGAAGGGGCGCGGCGACGTCATGAGGCCGGGGGTGCGTTGAGCCATCCGGCCGGGGGCTTGTAGAGGCCGGCCGAGAATTCCATTTTCATGGCATCTTCCGGCGGAAGATTGAGTGGACGGAGTTGCCGGTCCGGTACCAGCGCGAGATAGCCGGTAAACGGATGGATCGCCGTGGGCACGAAAACCATCGAGAGCTGGGTCGAGGGGTGCACTTGAAGGACGGCTGGCGCCTGGCCCATGACGAAACCCAGGGCCCACAGGCCGTCTCGAGGAAAGGGAAAGGCGACGACAGTACTGTGGCCGAACCGCGAACGGAACTGAAAGAGGTCGGTCATGCCTTTCAGCGTAAGGTAGATGCTGCGCACCAGCGGGATGCGGTCGATCCAGGTTTCGATGAGGGTCAGCAGGTGGCGGCCCAGCACATGGGTGGTGAAGGCGCCGGCTCCGACGACTAGCAGCAGGAAGAGACAGAGACCGACGACCGGCGTGGCGGAGATTCCGAACTGCGCCAACAGCCCGGCGACCGCATGGTTGACTGTTCTGACGAGGGCGGCGAGGATGAGAAAGGTGGCCCAGGCGGGGACGAGGATGAGCAATCCGGTCACGGCGCATCGCGCCCAGGTGTTCAGCATTTCCTTCCCTCCATGACGCGCCCCCAGTGTAGCAGAATTCTGGTCTGATGGGAGGCCGCCGGCACCGCTTGATCTGGAGGGAACGGCTGTTCTATCATTCACGCGATTCACGGAGGTGCGATATCGTTATGGCCGATCATACTGCGGAGAAGCGTCCAGTACATCTCGACAAAGATCTGCTCGCCATACTCTGCTGCCCGGACACGAAACTCGACGTGACGCTGGCCGACGACGCGTTGATCGACAAACTCAATGCGGCGGTACGGCAGGGTACGTTGAAGAATAAGGCCAAGAAGGCGGTGACGGAAATCCTGGACGGCGGACTCATTCGCGCCGATCGAAAGATCCTCTATCCGATCCGCGAAGACATTCCCGTCATGTTGATCGAAGAAGGCATCCCGCTGGATCAATCCCTGTAGTCAGGCCTTTCGTTCCCTCACCCCCAGGCGGACCATATTTCCCGGCAGGACTGAGAGTGCCCCATCCGGCTTAAGACTGGTCCGTCTTGGATCCGGTCGAGGTCCCGCATTCTTGGCAGAGATATTCGTAGAGATTGCCGGTCGGCAGGACCAGGAGCAGGCGCTCGCGCGTCGGGGTTGCCATGCGGCAACGCGGACAGTATAGCAGCGAGGCATTGAGGGATCGGAACTGTGCATCATCTTCCGCCGGCTGGCGACGCGGAGGTCTTGCCGGTGCAGGGCCGAAGCCCGGCGGCCAATTGGGTTTTCGTGGAAATTGCGGCATGAGCGAATTCTATGGAAGGCGGGGCGGCAGGTCAACCGGCGATCGCGCGGCGGTCGTCACCACAGGGGGCCTGACGGCGGTTGTGGCTCAGACTGTCGTGATGAGGTCAGCATGCGACGAATAACCCGTCCGCCTTGGACGAGAGCATAGACGGCCAGCCCGCTGACCAGTCCGTAAAGCGCCGCTCGATCCCAGGGCCAGAGATCCGGAGCGTGCAGAATGAATCCTAACGCCACATGCCCTCCGACGCCGAGACAGAGGGCAAAGATGATCCATTCGCGCATCATGACGATAGGTCCGCCTGCCGCTGATGTGGGAAAATCGAGCAGGGCGACCGAAGTCGCCGGGACGAGTGCGAGGGGCTAGGCGGCCGACGTCTTGGCCGATTCGATCTCCGTGGCGGTGATCAGACTCGACAGGTAATCGGCCACGAAGTTCAAGGCTTCTTCACGTCCGTCCGCCCGTCTCCCCTTCTCACGCCGCTGAACGGACAATTCGTGATCGAGGTCGGACTTGACTTCGGTCAGTACCCGCTGAAGGGAGGAGGGAGTCAGATTGGCGTCCATATCCTCGAGCTCCTGGCAGCGGTCCAGCACCCAGTTGAGCCCTTCGATGCGGCCGGCGTAGTGCTCCTGTTCGGCCGTATCAATGCGGGCCATGGTCGTGGCGAAGGTTTGGGCTTCGTAGACGAGGTTGTAGAAGCTGGTCACGGCACGCTGTAGGGTCGGATTCATGTTTCTCCTTTATCGGAAGGCAGACAGGTCAACAACCCCCCAATTATACATGAGATCGCAGGCACAACAAGGAATATTTTCAGATCATTTAGGTGAAGAGCAGGGAATGGAATTCGTTCATGAAACCATAATAGAGAGGGGCAAAGTCCTTGAGGCTTTCAGGGCTGGTTTCTTTGAGGCGCTTGAAAAAGAAGACTTGGGCCCGCGGATCCAGTTGCTCCAAGAGATGGCTGAGTTGCGCCATCGTGTAGCTGCCGGCGGGGACGCTCAGAATATAGTGGACAAGCCGCTCCACGAACTGCTGAGCCAGGTACTCCGTCGGCAAATAGCCTTCAGGCAGTTTCCCCGCCTTCAAGAATTCGTCGAATGGAATCGACTGTGCGGCAAATGGAATAGAGGGCTGTTGGGGGGCGCTCACGCTGGCGGTCCCTCATGGAAGAGGACAAGGTCCCTTTTCTCAACTGTACTGGAGCCTCCAGACCTCGTCAAGGGTACAGAAGCCGCAGTAGGCCTGAGTCGAAAGACTGGTAAAACGTGAGGAAAGTGGGACTACTCCGGGCTGGAGGACACGTATGGTCGGCTGAGGGTCCGGCTCGGACCTTTCTGCCGGTTCCTGCTGACGGGATCCTGATACTGAAAAGACAGGGGGCGGAGCCCCCGAAGGAACTCCGCCCCCCGCTGAAGCGACTCCCTAGCTGAAACTTACAGCCAGGTCACGCGCTCGGCCGGCCGA